>Ga0136655_1000684_pt1 | contig 15506 bp, 40 predicted proteins | sample CPBDNA_2_FD_94863 | JGI IMG/M metagenome (GOLD analysis project Ga0136655, IMG submission 94863) | Freshwater to marine salinity gradient microbial communities from Chesapeake Bay, USA - CPBay_Spr_15_0.8_DNA (version 2) | ecosystem: Environmental > Aquatic > Marine > Coastal | place: USA... | reverse complement strand
CGCATCGCCAATCACTCGGCAAAAAACCATGTGCAGCAGCATTAGCTTTTGCCGCTTGATGCTGTGCTGATTAAACCAAACCTGATATTTCATGTTGCTGCCCTCGTTTGTTATGGTTGCCGATGTTTAGGGGGTGGGTGGCGTGGGGTTGGCTATCAATGTGCGGGCGTAAGAAAATCCGTCCCACGACCTAGCGGCGTCATCTTGAATGGATGAATTTGTTTTGCCACGTGTGGTCATGCCCGCGTCAATCTGCCCATGCCCGTAACCCTCAAGATATGCGGCTCTGCACAGGTCGATTAGCCTATCATTCTCGGCTTGCAGGGCGTCACGCTCGGCGCGCAGCCTCGTATTCGTGCCAGCGACTTCCCTTGATTTTTCTGACCAAAACCGCCATAAGTTTCCGTTATCCGTTAGCCCGTGCGACGTTTCGATGCTGTCAATCGCGGCCTCGGCTGTTTCGGCGCGGGTGAGAAGGGCGGCATAGTCCGCATATGCAACCCACTCGCCGGGGCCACGGTCGGGGAATACATGGATCGGTGTGTCATTCATTGTGCTGCCCTCGTTTTGCGCGGCTCACGCTGCCGCTGCCTGTGGTCCAATTCAGCCCGCAGGATTGCCGCCGCTTCCTTGCGCGATGACTTGAGGCTGTCTGTGGTTAGCAATGCCTCGACCTGTTCCATGCGGTCGCGGTAGCGGTTTAGGTCGATGGTCATTTCCTTGATCTTTGCCTTCTGCGCATCGCACAGGACAGTTAGCGCGCCGTTTGCGTTGCGTTGGCGTTGTTCTAAGGGGGTCATAGGTCCATGCCCTCCTGCACCGGCTGCGGTTTTGGCGGGTCGATGAATAGATCAGGCTGATCAACGGCTTTCTGGACGCGCTCACATGCTATGCGCCAATATTCCTCATCGAGTTCTATCCCCGTGCCATTGCGGCCTAGACGTTGGCAGGCGACTAAAGTGGTGCCGCTGCCCATGAAGGGGTCAAGGATGGTTTGGGCTTTGGGCAGGAAGCCAAGGCACCACTCCATAAGGGCAATGGGCTTTTGGGTTGGGTGACCAGCCTTTTCACCAAGCGGAACACCAACCGGCCCGATCCAGTGCTTTGCGTTGAAGTCCATATTGGACCACGCCAACTCAATACTCGAGAATGTTGTAGTCGCGTTATTTTTAGCCCAACAAAGCCAGCCCCGTGAAGGCGGCAAGCCTAGATAGTTCCCACCCCATGCAATAGTCGGGTAATCGTTAACGAAAACTTCACGCGGCGGCGGCTTTTTATCCCATCCGCCTTCGCCACCCATTTTTTTGCAAAGGCCCGCAAAATGACCAGAGCCAACCATAATATCACCAATGCCATAAGGCGGGTCGGTTAGCATTGCGTCAGGGGTTTCCAACAACGGCATCACCTCCAAGCAATCGCCCAAAATCAGCCGTTGCCCGCCTATGCGTTCTTCTTTGATAATCATGCTGCCCACCGTTTGAACGCTGCCCGCACGGCATACCCGCGCAGAAATGATGCCGCCGTGTAGACCAGCGTGATTTGCAGCGCTTGGCCGTGGGATGGTGCAAAGCCCCAAAGCGGCAGCACATGGAATGTGAGCAACCAACTGACAGCGAAGCCCAAGGCGGTTGATATGAGGGTTTCGATTGCGGTCATTTGGTGGCCCTCACATATGTTTGGCACTTCACATCGTCTTTGTGCCAGATCGCCCCGCCAACGAACTCGTATCTGTCTCGGTCGGTATATCCGCCGCATGTTGGAAGCATCACCGTCTTGGACCATGTGCAGCGCCCCGGCACTGTTTTGGATATGCGCCCAGTTGGTGTGCGATCCCAAGTTGCGAATTTGCATGTGTGGCAATGGCTTTTCATGCTGCACCCCCTACGGCATATGTTACCCCACCAACGCTGCCCGCTACGGCATCGCCTTGCGTTTGGGCGGTGGTTGCCGCCAACACATCGGACTTGCGCCCGTGCCACGGCGGAGCGGGCAGCCTGACCGCAATCAGGGCGCGGTTGTTGATCCCATTCATTTCGTTGCCGCTGCGGCGCTCGGTGATTACGGTGTTGGGGTATTTCTCAACAACGGGCGCGGGTGCCACGGCTTCGGGCAAGCAATAGAGCAATTCGCCACGTTCGCCCTTTTTCGTTGCCACCCGCTTGCAGGCGGTCAGGCCGATCAGCGCAAAGCGCACCATCTGGGTCGGCTGGCCCGTGATCTTTGCTATTTGCGTGATGGTGCGCGGATCCGTCTGGATTGCCGCGAACGCATCGGCCTCACGTTGCGCGACCTCGGCCATCTTTGCGTGGTCAGGGCTTGGGGGCAGTTGGGGAAAGTGCTTTTCCTTTAGCGCCAGTTCTTGCCATTTGTTCATGCTGCCACCCCCGCCAATCTGCGGCCCGTTGGGGTCAGCTCATAAATCGCGGGTATGGCGTCACCGTGGGCTTTTCTGGTCACAGCAATTGTCTCATCGCGGAACATGCCGATCCAAACTGTGCTTATTACATGCTCTGAAAGCCCTGTTCTGGTCAAAACATCGCCAGCGGTAAGCGGCAGGAACGCACCGCGCGGCTTTGAATAGAATGCGTTGGCAATCTTGATTTTGATTTGTTCGCTCATGCTGTTTTTCTCCCAAGAATAAACCGCAGCGCCTCGATTTTAACGGCGGTGTTGAAGTCGGTTGCGATGCTGGCCCGCGTTGATGCAATGGCCGCGCTTACGGTTGAACGGTCGCGCTTGAATTGGCGGGCAATCGTTCCGTGCGTGGCCCCTGCATCGGCGGCGAGTAGAAACGCGATTGCACGGGGCCGGCTGATATGCCTGTGGCTTTCGCGGCCCTTGAGCATCCAATCCTCAAGTTTGAAGGCGCTACACACGGCGTTGGTGATTTCTGCAATGGTGGGTTTCATGCGTTTGCCCCCGCGCCTTCGTCGGCGTCCCAGTGCTGCATATCTTCGTCAGCCTCTTCGCGGGCCGCATCATGCGACCAGCACAGAGAAGTATCGCCAAAATCTTCGCCAAGAAATTTCAGATATTCGATTGCGGCGTTATATGCGTCCTCTGCTGATAGGCCGCGACAACGGCGCTGGTATCGTTTTACCATTGTTCGCAGAAATTCAGAAAGCGTTGTGCCTTCTGCTGAATTGCGGATTTCAGCCTGCCATTTAATATCGTAACGCGGGCCATATTCCGCGCCTATAAACTTCATTCCATATTTGACAGGCCGCCCTTCTAGGGGTGTGAAGCATTGACCACACAACCAATACGCCATTGGCTTAATGTAGTCGCCGTGGGTGTGTTTGCATGTGCTGGGTTTCATGCGGCGTCCCCATTCATGCAATTGCCCTTCAAAGCCTCATCAACGGCGGCTTTGCGCATTTCAGGCGATCGGGTCGGGAACATTTCATCAACAAGCGATTGGATCCGGTCGCGCTCCTCTTGGGTTGCGGCGCGCCGTGGTGCCTCTTGCGGTTCTGGCCCGCGCTCAAGTGTGGCAATCATTTGAAGGCGCGGCCCGGTCAAAGCCTTGCAGCGCTTTTCCAATTCTTCCCACGTTGGCCAAAATTTGTATGTGTCCTGCAAAAGCACCGTGCGGACCACATCAGCCGGAAACCGTGAAAGGCGCGATGAATAGACCGAAACCCGCAATTCATCCGCAAACTGATCATCGGCCCGCCGTGCAACGATTACCGATAGTTCCGCCAGCCAGCCCTCAATTTGCCGGATTGGTGCCGGCGTCATAAAGTTGCGCAGATCAGTTAGCGCCGCCTCATGGTCGCCGTTAGGTGACATTTCGCAAGCCACGGCGACTTGATACGAAGGGAACCGCTCGCCGTTTGGCCCGCTTGGAAACCGCCATTCATACTTAACCGCCAGCGTGACGCCGTGCGACGATGCTCGCGATACTGCCGCCTTGTCCACGTCCACCGGAACCTGACGGGAAAGCCATGCTACCACGCGCTCCGAACTTTCTGGCGTTGCCAAGCCACGTCCGCCACCCTGCGTCCCAGTCTGCGAAGGTTGTTCCTTTGGCGCGATGGTAATCACTGAACTTATCGGCTTCATTTTGGATCTCGCTTTCTGTGAATTGGCGGTCGGTTGCATCTTGGATGTTTCGCTGTGAAGGAACCCACCCATCCGGCAACTTGACTTTGCGCGGTTGTTTTTTTGTGGAAGCGATAGCTTCCTTTTCTCTTATATCTGGTTCTGGTTCTGGTTCTGGTTGGTAGAGCATTGCTTTAGCATTGCTAGGTGCATCCGCTAATGTTTTCAGTGCTTTAGCGGTTCCACCCTTTTTCCCAGCCAAAACACGCTTTTCATGTGCTGCCGCAGATGCTGCTAATTCGCGCATCATCCTAGCATTGCTAACGCGGCCATTTTTGCGGGTGAAAAACTCATCAAGGACCACCAGCACAACCCGATCAAAGGTGTCCTGATCAACGCGCATCCTGCGCATGATCCACGCGTTATCGTCTGGCAAGCTGCAACCCGGCGACATCCAGCACAGGCGCAAGAGGCGGTTATACGCACCATCTTCTTCCAGCGTCAGGTGTGAGGTTTTAGCCTCAAAGTCGGTTGGGTATAAATTGAAATACGGAAGGCTCATATGTGTGAACCCTCAAGAAATGTTAGGTAGGCAATTTTTTCGGCCTGAATGAATTCAACAAAGTCATCATACGGCCTTGCACCCTTTGATGCGTTGCAGGTCCGGCACGCCGGGACGATATTGGACACAGAGTTGTCGCCGCCCAGTGACTGCGGGATGATGTGATCTGATGTTAGGTTGGCGATGATGCCGCAGTAGTGGCAATGCCAGCCGTGCGCGTTAAACGCTTCGATCTCATACGGCGCATATCTCTTCTTGTCCGCAGCCCCACTAATGCGGGAAAAGTCTCGGACAGCTCTGAATGAGAAAAAGCTCAAACCGACACCCCGCAAATTCGCGGTTTGTTCTCGCTTGAACATCGGGCCGAAAATATTATATTGGCTTGGTTAGCCATTGTCGCACCTCTTGCATAGGTCGGCTTTAGGTCAGGGGCCGCGCATGTTTCCAGCAAGCGCGGCCCTGTCTCATTTATGGGCGATTTCCCGTCAAATTGCAACATGATTTCGCCCCCTAAGTTAATGATTTTGTTATCAGAACGGAATTTCGTCGTCCATATTTGGCCCGCCGCCGCCCGCTGGTGCGCCGCCCTGCCCCGACTGATACCCGCCCGCGTCACCGTTGCCGCCCTGCCCGCCGCCCATGAATGTCAGGTCGTCAACGCTGATCCCAAGATACGGCTTGCCTTCATGCACCCGCACCGTTGGGCGACCGACCAGCACCAGCTTTGAGCCTTTGGTGATGTGGCTTTGCAGCGCCGTTGCCCGCTTGCCCCAGATGCTGCAATCGTACCAAGTGCTATCCCGCTTGTTGCCGCTGGCATCCTTGCCGTTATCGACAGCCAGCGAGAACCCAAGCACGGCGTCACCGCTGCCCGTGTTGCGCAATACGGGGTCTTTGCCCACGTTCCCGGCGATGGTTAGTTTCTGCATTTCAAATATCCTCATTTCCGTTGATTGTTCCGATAATCGGGATTGATACGCTGCCCGCCTCGATCACGATGCAGCCGCCCTTAACCTTGTCGCCACGGTCCAGCGTGACAGGCCACCAGCGCCCATCATCAATGCCAATGGCTTGCGATACCGCGTCAAAGCCTTGCTTGGCCCTATTGCTGATATTGTCCCAATCCACGCGGCCCGCTGTGGGTGGGTGGTATGTGATTTTTACGGGCAGGTTTTCGCCATGCTTTACGCTTTTGAATGGCCGGACGTTTTGCGCCATGCACTCCTTTGCGCATGTTGCCTTGTAACTCTTTGCCGCCGATGCCTTGCCACGGAAATCACCCTGTGACCCGTTGGGGCTGGTCTTTGACGGGGGCCAAGGTAGGGTTATCGTTTTCATGTCTTCGGCCTATCATCTGCGCCCGTGCCACGCGCCTCAAACGCAATGAGAAACGCGATACAGCATCCCGCGTGGTGCAGGTGCGACATACCCGTCTCGGCGTCGACGCCACGGCCAGCCCACCAAGCCCACATATGCCGCATCAAGGCAGCAAACACGCGGCCCCATGACATACCGGCCTCCCAATTCCTTGCGCCATACTTCCCCGCACCAAACGAAAGAACATTGCTCACAGCGTCCAGCATTTCAGGCGGTAACAGGTCATACCTCGCCTTTCCGGTGTCATCCTTGCGGCCCTCGGCTATGATGCTGATAGATTCATCATCCCATTCTTGCTGTGCTGTTTTCATGCCATGCCCAACGCGCTGCGATACAGTTCCAGCACCGCCTCGGCCTCGGCCCGATCGTCCGGGTTTTCCGCGCGCTCTTTGATGATGCTGCGAATGGGCCGGGTCATGTAACCGCGCCCCTTGGCCTCTGCGAAAATCTCCTTGCGCAACACCTTCAATTCGGCAACCCGCGCGTCGATCAGTTCCGCGCGTTCAATGAATTGCCGCAGTTCCTCGCCCGTTACGTTGATGTTAGATCCGTCCATGTTCTGCCCCTCGAAAATGTTTCAAACGCCTTTAGGTTGCGCTTAGATTAGTGACCCTTGATCGGGATCAGTTTTAGATTTTGTGCGATGTATGCCGCCCGCTGTTTGCGGTTGCGGCGTTCCTGTGCCGCCCGTGCGCGTATCGCCTCGGATGGTGCCAGATGCTGCGTCACGCTTGGCGTAGGCTTTCGGCTCGTGAATGAGGCAGAACCCGATCCGCCCGCGCTTGTCGGCTGCAAGGGCGCTGTATGGGCCGGGTCGCCGGAGTTGGTGCGGCGTGTCAGCACCGCAATGAAAGCATTTAGCCATTTCATGCGCCCACCCGCAGCCAGTCGGCTTGGGCTGGGTTTGAATTGGCATCGAACACAGCGCGAAAGAAACCGCGTGGCGTTGCGCTGCGAATATTCTTGGTTTTTGCAGACTTGCCGCCTAGTTTCTTGTGCTGGTCAGAATATCCGGCGGGGCAATTAACAGGACGCTTTGCGGGCATTTCAAAGCCGCCGCCTGTCCATAGGCATGTTTTCTTTGGGTAGGCATCACGCGGCGCGATGTATTCCGGCCATGTCGGATGCTCGGCTTGGTCGGCGGGGATATAACCGCCATACTCAAACGGGTGGAATGAATGGTCAGGCTTGCGCCACAGCGTTGAAAGCACAGACACGGGGTTTTCGATGATGTAAGGAACGCCAAGGGCATCGCCAACCTTTGCGCACCACATGGCATGATCGGCGGCGACATCTTGGAATAGCGGGTTTTCTGCGCGCTTGGCCTCAAAGTGAGCCGCGCCAGACACCGCCAAATCCGTGCAGACCGGAAACCCCATGAGAAACACGCACCGACCGGCATATTCGCGGACAATCGCGGCCAGCGTGTCACGGTTGTGCAGATCCGCATGGATATAGGTTATGGAACCGGCCCCGACAGTTTCCCGCCGTGCCGCAATCGCGCTGTGCTGAATGTCAAAGCACACGCAATCAAATCCAGCATCGGCCCAAGGGCGAACAGCTATGCCGGTGAAGTCATAAAGCGAAAGAACAACGCCCCGCGAAAAAGGACCGGGACCGAAGCCCCGGCCAAGTTCCAAAAAGGTGCCGGGATGCACGGTCGCACCGCCCCGGCTACGGTGAACAGCGGTGGGAGGAACCGCCGACCGTGAATTATGCGGGGTCATTGCGCTGCCCCCGTGCGGCTGTGAACGTTAACCATCCAGTCGCCCGTAATATCTGACAGCCCCTTTGCCTGTGCTGCGCGCACAACGTTAGCCTGCCAATCTGCGGGGATACGGTTTGATGATGCCCACTTATGGACAACTTCGATGCTTGCGCCGATTTCGTCGGCTAGAAGCTGGCGAGGCTTCCAGTTGTCAATCAAGCCTGTGATGTGTTTTTTTTCGCTCATGCGTCTTGTATAATGGAAGAACCTTCCACACGTCAATAGTGGAAATATCTTCAATTGGCAAAAATGGGAGGCTGATTATGATGCCCGGATGTCCGAATCTCTCATCCAAGAACCAACAGCGCCAGAAATGGTGACGCCTCGGCTGATAGCCCTGCGCACGGCCTTGGGCATGAGTAAGTCAGAATTTGCCGATGCAATCGGCATTGATCGGTCAAGCTATTCAAAGATTGAAAAGGCCAACAAACCATTGCTGCCTAAAGACGCGCATCGCATCTGGCAGCTTTATGGTGTGGATATGAATTTCCTTTATCTTGGTCAGATTGGCGGCTTGCCAGTCAACTTATCCACCAAAATCATGGCAGCCCTAAAGCAGTGACAGCAATATAGCTGTTGCACTCCTATGCCTGTTTTGCGGCTTGCCCAAAATAGAAACCGTGCGCTTGCAGGGTAATCGTTCATAACATCCCCAAGTTGCGCTAAATCCAAGATTCTCAACTTGATCATTTCTGGCTAAGTGTCAAGAATGGAAATTTCGTCCATTTATATCTTGACCGTGGAAGAAACTTCCATTACGTTAAACCTATCAGCAGCGACAATGAGCCTGCACTAACAGATAGGGAGACACGACAATGCAAACGCAGACAATCGCCCGTTATTACCCCGCCGCCTACATCAACGCCACGCAGATCACACCCGGCGTTTGGGCAATCATTGACCACCATCAGCCCGCCGCCGTGACCTTGCCGCCCCGTGCGCCCGTTGTGTCATCCCGCAAGCCTTTGCCTGTGCAGGTGCATTGATGGACGTTCGCGCAACATTCACAGCGCTGAATGAGGCCGCATATGCAGCCGCCAGCGCAGCGCGTAAGGCAGACCACACCGATGCGCTAAAGCTGAAACAAATCGCGCTATTCACTGACGTTTTGGTGGACAGCCTGCCAGCAAGCGAGGTGGCAAAATGAGCTATGACCCGCTTGAAGTTGATGCAGCATATGACCGCCGCCATTTCAGCGATGACGCGCAGGCTTGGCGCAAGGCCGATTGCCGCCGCCAAGCCGCAATGATGGACGCCCGCGATGATGCCGAAAAGGCCGCGCTGGTGACGTTCAAGGCAAGCAACCCGTGGCCCACCGACCCGACAGCGCTGCACGGCGCAAGGATGGGGCTGCAAGAATGGATTAGAGAGAGAGGTGATTGATATGGATGATTCAAGATATGATGCTTGGCGGCTGGCTGGTCCTGATGATGACACCGCAGAAATTGGCACAGCATACGGAGAAACCTGCGGGCGCTACGCCGAGCCAGACGAGGAAGCGCCGCGCGGATACAAGCCCAAACCATGCCCCGGTGAAATGGTTGATGACGGAGGCGGGGCGCTTGTTTGCAACGTATGCTTTGAAGTTTTGGAGGCAGCAGCATGACCCACACACCACCAACCCGCCCCGATATGGGCCAGTTTGCCAACCTACGCGATGGGGGCAACATGCCGCCACGCCGCGACCAAGCCCGCGCCCGCTACGTTATCGCCGCGCTGTGCTTTGCCCTTGGTATGGCCTTGGCTGCGCTGGCCGCAAATCACGCTTATGCAGGCGCACTTGATGCGATTGCAAACCCACACATTGAGGGCTTCCAATGAACGCCCGCCAGCTTGCGCTTTCACTATTGGCCGAGCGCAAATCGTACCCAACAGGCTCCCCAGACTGGGATTGGCGCACCCGTGCCGCTTGGAAACTGGACCAGTTAAGCCGTGGCATTCCCGCTTGCGACTGGACCGATACACCGCCGACAGAAAATAGAAAGGCCGCGTGATGGAAAAGAACGTTCACCAGCGTCTTGCCGAAGTCATGGCAGACATAACGTATATCCAAAAAGAACGCAGAACGGGTATGCAGTACACCATCGTTTCGCATGATGCTGTAACCGCAAAAGTGCGCCCCGCACTACTCAAGGCGGGGATTGTTTACTATCCCGTTCGCTGTGAACACACCCACAACGGCAACCGCGCAGAATGCGGCATGACCATCCGCTTTGTGAATATAGACGCACCCGCCGATTTCTTTGACGTGCAGACATTCGGCTACGGCGTCGACCCTCAAGATAAGGGGCCGGGCAAGGCCATGTCTTACGCCGTGAAATACGCGCTATTGAAAGCGCTTGGCTTGGAAACGGGCGATGATGCCGACCATGACAGTATCAACCACGACACGAAAGATCCCGCCAAGATTGAAAAGCCAGCCGCAGCGCATGAGGCGGCAGTAGTCGCAGCAATCAAGGGTATCAGCCGCGAAACTAGCCAAGAAAGCCTAACTGAACACTGGCAACACCTCGACCAGACGGACAGCCCAACGGCCCGTGATCCGCGCGTGATTGCCGCAGCCAAGAAGCGCAAGGCCGATCTGGTGCTTGCCGATACCGCCGACAGCATTGCTAATCGTGAAGGCGAGGCCGCATAATGGCAGGCCAGACCGTCATTCTCTGCGGCAATCGGCAGCGCGAACTAGCTAAAACGCTGGTGAGCGCTGCGCCGATGGGGGCTGTCCTGAATATCAGGGAGGCCACTCGCACCACGGACCAGAACGCCAAGCTTTGGGCCATGCTGTCCGATGTATCCCGCGCCATGCCCGCCGGACGCCGCGCCACGCCAGACGTGTGGAAAGCGCTGTTTATGAACGCTTGCGGCCATGCCGTGCAGTTTGAAACCGGGCTATCCGGCCAGCCATTCCCTATCGGGTTTAGGTCGTCACGGCTGAACAAGGCACAGATGGGGGAATTGATCGAGTTCATCTATGCTTTCGGCGCTGAAAATGGCGTGATCTGGACCAATGAGGCCGCGCAATGAACCTCGCGCACCAGTTCAAAGGCCCGTTAGGCCAAAAGACGGGCAAGCCCAAGAACGGCACCGCAGGCGGATTAAAGCACATGCGCCGCGTTAAAATGCTGCCTTGTGTTATCTGCAACCACCCGCCGCCAAGCGATGCCCATCATTGCCGCAGCGATGGGATTCAGCGCGACGACTTCAAGACGATCCCGCTTTGCAAAAACCACCATCAAGGGCCGGAAGGCTATCACACCCAGAAAGGCACATGGGAAGCGACATATGGCAAAGATCACGAATTTCTCGCCGTTGTTGCCGATGCCCTAGCCGGAGAGTTGAACACATGACCGACACAGCCCCCGCCGCCGTTGAGCGGTTTAACATCGAAACAGATCTACACGGCGAAACAGAAATGTCGCGGTGTGACGCAGGTTATTACGTCAGCTATTCAGACTGCGCCGCCCTATCCGCGCAACTCCAAGCCGCGAACAAGCGTGCAGACACCGCCCACACCCAAGGCAAGGCCGAGGGGCTGCGGGAGGCGGCGGCGCAATTGGAGTGCAGATACAATATTGCGCTTAAAATATCAGACGCGGACTTACTTTCGGATTGGAAGTCTCATGTCGCAAGCGCATGGGGGCAAGCAAGTGCTATGGTCCTCGCCCTTATCCCCGCAGACACGCCAGCTTGTGACACAAAAACCGCCGAAAATGCACCACAAGCCGGTTTGTGTGTAAAAAATGATCCACAAGAGGCGGCGAAGGTGACGGTGCAAGAGGCGGCGAAGGTGTTGCTGGATTTACTGCAAACGCCATCGGAAAAAGCGCCAATCGAACCGCGCCGCATTGAGGAGATTTGGGACGCTACATTCCGAAAAAGCGGCTTTAATGCGGTTAATGGGTTCCTACGCGCAATAGCAGGAGGCCGAGATGAGTGACGCACCAGAGACGATTTGGCTGACACATTTCCTCAAGGATAATTGCGGCGCAAAACTCGGACGCGGAACAATTAGCGACTTGGATCATGGCACGGAATACCCAGCTTACCGCCGCGCCGACCTAGAAGCGCCAGATTCGCTACCTATGCCCCCCACCACAGCGCAGATCATGGCAGACCCAGTGATGAATGCGCTGGTGGAGGCTTTGGGGTGGACCTTGGACTTCGTAGAGCGACACAGCAATAGATGGGACGGTAATGGCTCACATCCATCAATCGAAGTGGATAAAGCCCGTGCCGCCCTCGCCCAACTCAAGGAGCCAAAGCCATGACCATGCGCAGAATATTGCTTGCATCAAGTGTTATCACCGCACTGACGCCCCACCCCATCCGCATTGAGTTTATGGACAAGCCGAAAGCCGCACCATCCACATCAAAACGCGCCAAGGTGAAAGCCGCACGCAAACAGAAAGGCCACAAGCCATGATCCAAGAAAATATGATTGAGGCGCTGGCGAAGGCGATAAGCCAATCCGTTGGCGAATATGTGATGCCCGGTGGAGACTTGCGACTAGCCGCCGCCGCCGTGCTGGAAATCATGCGGCCCAAGCGGTTGGTGTGGGATTACATCGCAAATACTCACACATGGCAATCGCAAAGCCCTTATGGGGAATACTCGGTTGGCTTTGATGACGGTTGGTGGGGCCAGTTGATCGGCAATATGCCGTGGGAATGGGAGCCTGATTGCGACCCGAGAACATATGATGGACCTGATGCTGCCCAAGCCGCAGCCCAAGACCACGCAGACGCTCAATGGTTGGCAAGCCTGCCGCTGGGTGAATTGTTGAGGGGTGATTGATATGGGTAATTTCTGGCGTGACCTTGAATTTCATCTAGCTTGGGGCTTCCCATTTATCTGGTCCGTAAAGTGCGCTTGGCAGGATCGGCACGGTCCAACACCAGAGTTGATTGCGATGTTTCGCGCTTACAAAGAGGCAACAGCGCAGAAGGGAAAGCCATGATTGACGCAATACTTGAGCGCGCGGGCATCAATCCGCCGGGGCCGGATAAGAACCGCACGCAATGCCCGCAATGCAGCCACCGCCGCAGAAAGGCGCAAGAGCGGTGTTTAATGGTTAAATGGATTGGATGGGTTGCGCAGGTGTATTGCCACCATTGCGGATGGAAGGAAACGCTGCAATGACACGTCCAGTTTTGCTTGACTTCGTTGACGTAGCGAAAGAATGGGGAATGTCGCCCCAAGCGGTGCAGCGCGCCGCCGATAGGGTTGGGCTGACCGTCTACATGGGACGCAAGCCAAAAATTCCAGAGGATGATTTGAAAAGGTTGATTGCATCATGCCAAGGCCAAGCAAAGGGGCGCGCCTCTACTGGCGAAAGCCGACCAAAACCCGCACAGGACAATGGGTTATCCTCGACGGGCAAACAGAGCGCAAAACAGGCACAGTTGATCGCGGAGAAGCTGACCAAGCGCTTGCCGACTACATCAACGCACGGGGAATCAACCGTCACACCCATACGCCCGAAACTTTCCTAGTGTCCGAGGCGCTGGTGGAGTACGGCGAGAACCGCGCGCCAAGCCGTGCCGCCCCAGAGCGCATAGGCTACGCTATCAAGGCGTTGATGCCGTTTTGGCACGACTTGCCTGTTGGTGCCGTGACTATGGCCACATGCGCGCGCTATGCGTCTTACCGCGGCAAGTCAGCCGGAACTGTCCGCCGTGAATTGGGCGTATTGCGTGCGGCGATGAATTGGTGCGTCAAGATTGGCGCATTGACGCGATGCCCCCCCGTTGAATTGCCAGCCCGCCCCGCGGCGAAAGAGTTATGGCTGACACGGGGCGAGGTTGCTAGGTTGATCCGCGCCGCCCGTACTGACCCGCGGTCAAAGCACCTTGCCCGATTCATCCTATTGGCCGTGTATACGGGCAGCCGAAAGACCGCGGTATTGGATCTGCGCTTTGAACCGCACCCCCGCGGCGGCTGGATCGACTGCGACCGCGGCGTCATGTACCGCGCTGCTAATGATGCAAGACTGACGAACAAGCGCAGAACGCCGGTAAGGATGCCTGCAAAGCTATTGGCCCATGCCCGCCGTTGGTCGCGCCAAGGTGGTTGGGTTGTCAATTACCGCGGCGCAAAGGTTGGAGACATCAAGACAGCATGGTCACGCATTCGACGCATTGCGGGATTGCCCGCGGCAACGCCCCACACGCTAAAACATACCGCGATTACATGGGCCATGCAGCGAGGGGCAAATCTGCCCGATGCCGCGGGTTTCTTTGGGACTTCGGTTCGCGTGATAGAAAAAACGTATTGGCACTATCACCCTGATTTTCAGGCGGGTACTGCGGCAATTATGGACAGGAAGGGATGAGGCGATGCAGACTGAATACAAAGGATATGCAATCAATTTCAACGAAAATTCAGAGGAATGGTCCTGCTATTCAATCAGTTTTAGCCACAAATCACTTTCAAAAGTTAAGGACAAAATAAATCGACTGCATATTGACCTTCGCAAAGCCTCCGCAATCCGGGCGCTATCCTGCAAGACATTCTATAGCAGCGATTTGCCAAGGTTCTTTGATGCAACCATTTTAGAATATTGCGAGCCTATACGGCGAAAAGAAACGAGTTTTGAAAGAACCCCCACCGGCCCGATATGTGACCATGTCGTCTACGCATCTTTTACTGATAGAGATGACTCACAGCCCAGCCGAAAGAAGGTGAATCTTTCGGATATGTACCAAGACACCCCCGAAAATCACAAAATCATGGCTGAATTAGTCAGTCTAACAAAGCAGATTAATCAGATGAAAAAAATACTACACGAAACGGCAAAACGAATGGCGACGATAGATGCAGCGCTACTTGACCCATTGATTGAGGCATCTGGCCATGTATTTTCAGAGGGTGAAACTTCTAACAAAAGGGTGCAAAATTCCTAGTTTCTTGGCCGTATCTTGTCACGGCGAGAACGGCCAAGGCGCAAAACGGCCTGCAAGTGATTGATTTGATTGGCGCACCCGACTGGATTCGAACCAGTGACCTCTGCCTTCGGAGGGCAGCGCTAGGCCGTTTGTTCACGCAATAACCCCGCTTTTCCCCTTGTTTGATCACGGTTGGCGGGTATCTAATGGCGGTCAATCTTGGCCGGACCAAGAAACCCCTTTCGTAAATCTTTCGTACTCTCGTAAAATAATATACGCAAAACGCAAATTAGTGCTTGATGCACATGCGCATTGCGTATAGGGTTGTCATAAGGAAACAACGCAACACAAGGAAACAACACAATGGCTCACCTTACCGAAGCGAAAATAATCGAAATGGCAGACGCCGCGCTGACCGCATACGAGTTCACTGGCGAAAAGCGCCGCATGGGCGAAGTCGCTGCCGAGTATGCCGCCGATGAATTTGGGGTGAGTGCAACCGCAGCGCAGACTGGTTACGCCATCAAGCTGGCGCTGACCGGCTGGGAGGGCATCAAGGCCGCTACAAAGAAAGAGGTTGATGCGCAGTTCTCCTAACCTAACCGGGGGCTGCGGCCCCCACCACCCCACACAGCAAGGAATGCGGCAATGACCAAGCAACAAATCCAAGACGCTATCACCGACCTAATGGAAGTGCGCCGCGAAATCTCAACAGTCAACCGCAACGCCGGGGAAACCATTTTTAACCCTGCTGCAACTGATGCGCTGCAAGCCGTGATTGAAATGTTGAAGGAGCAGGAATGACCCCCGCGCAATTCCGCGAGGCGCTGCAATCGTTGCGCCTCGACCAAGCCGCCGCCGTTAAGATGCT
>Ga0136655_1000683_pt1 | contig 15522 bp, 12 predicted proteins | sample CPBDNA_2_FD_94863 | JGI IMG/M metagenome (GOLD analysis project Ga0136655, IMG submission 94863) | Freshwater to marine salinity gradient microbial communities from Chesapeake Bay, USA - CPBay_Spr_15_0.8_DNA (version 2) | ecosystem: Environmental > Aquatic > Marine > Coastal | place: USA... | reverse complement strand
TCCTACCGAATTAATCGCTCCCAGAACAAAGACACCATCTTCAATAATCTAATCATCAGAATGGTAAAAGCAGATAAAATGTATATCTCAAATATGATATGATGTTAAGCGGACACCTCTATTTTTTTTTTTACACTAGACACTAGATACGCCAAGTAGCTACTAAAAAAACAGCTTTAAACGCGAAAATCCGAGATTCAATTTATTGTAAATGCATATTCAAATTTGGATGATTTTTTAGAGAAGCTTTGGTAACATAAAATTGATCTAATCATAATTCCTAAGTCAATAATAAAAAATCCATTTTGATTAATCTTGAACTTAAATACTATCACTATGTCAAGGTTTTGGGTTTTTCTTTTAGGATTCTTATTTACATTTCAACTTTCAATTGCTCAGAAAAAGCCAATCTTTGATCAGTGGTTTTATCCTAATGCAGGCCTACCAAAAAAGGCAGCAACTATACTTTTTCAAGACAGCCTCAGACCTTTTCAAAATCATCAGCACATTCCCTTTGAGTCGCCACTCATCAATCAGCCGATTTCTGCTCAATACCGAATCCCTTCTGCCAAACTACCTGAAACCTTTACGCTTGAAATTTGGCTGTTGAATCACGTCAACGAGCCAATAGGATTCGAGATTAAAGCAGGAGAAAAATGGCATATTGGAGTCTGGAAAAACCATTTATATCTAAAAACTGCTGAGGACGGCTATTCTCCAATTCCTCTTGATCCTTGGAGGGAATATTGGAGTCATTTAGTTTTAGCTGTGGATCAAGGCAAGATGATTCTTTTCGAAAATGGGAAAAAAGTTGGGGACTTTTCATTTTTAAGCAGTGAAGAAGAATTATTGATCAATGGCTACTTCAATCAAGAACCTTATATGCGATTAGATGATTATGTGAAGCATTTAGCAATTTATCCCGACCTCTTGGATGAGGAGCAAGCCAAGAAATCATTCGAAAAACATCAAAATCTCATACTTTCCGGAAATCGTTTTCCAGATCGTTTCCACTTTTTGGCAGAGCCATATCTCTTCCAAATCGATTCGACAACCATGCAAATCATTATGGAAACGGATCGTCAATCCACAGTAGAACTCACTTTTGGGACTGAATTACCCTTACGAAACAAGCTACAGCTTTCTCCAAAAAAGGATAATCTCTTTACCACTCAACTCGATAATCTTGAATCTGGAAAAGCTTATTTCTATCAAATCAAAGCCAATTCGAATGAAAATGAGCAACTTGATTCTGGAGTTCTTACTTTCAAAACCAGCCCACCTAGTAAAATGCCAATTGTTTTTGGAGTCGTTTCGGATACAGAAGCTCGACCACATATCAATGAGCAAATTGGCCTGAAACTTTGGGATGAGCGACCGGATTTTGTACTGCACATGGGAGATGTGACTGATGGTGGGAAGGAAAAAGACAAATGGCAATGGACCCAAGAATATTTTCCCGGAGTCTCGGCGTTAACAAGTCGGATTCCGATGGTACCCGTTCCTGGCAATGGGGAGGGCGATCTTTTCTGGTACAACTACTACCATCCCCAAGCCAACCCTGGAGGATTTTATAAAATGGAAAGTGGTCCTGCGACATTCTTCATTCTAAATAGCAATCAATCAGGTGAGCTACAACCCGGAGGAAAGCAGTATGAATGGATGAAAACCCAGCTGGCGACTAACAAAAGCAAGTGGAAGTTTGTCGCAATGCATCATGCTCCATATTCAGCAGATGAGGACGATTATGGAAATACCTGGAAAGGTAAAAGCACCTTCGGAGACCGAAAATTGCAGCCACTCATCCTTCTGCTTGAGGAAGCTGGTGTCGACGTTTATTTCTTTGGACATCTCCATACCTATATGCGCAGCTTCCCACTTAAAGGAGATCAATTGGATGAAAAAAACGGGATTCATTACGTCCAATTAGGTGGCATGGGCGGAAATCTAGAAGATTTTGCACCCAACCATGTTTGGTTTTCAGAAAAAACATTCCGAGGATTTCACTATGGGATGGTATCTCTTACACCTAATCGATTCGAACTTCGGGTTTATAATACTGAAGGAGCAATGATCGACCGATTGGAAATTAAGAAATAAATCTACCGGCATTGAAAACGCCTTGATTTAATAGAAGTTAGTGATTTATAAATTGGGATTTTTCAATAATCAATTTCATGCCCAAACTCACTTCTCTTCAAAAAAATAAACCACTAACATTGTTACGACTTCAGTTCCTTCATTAATGGGGTTATGGGGTAATCTTCCATCAAAAAGCATAGAATCCCCAGTATAAAGCATGATTTCCTGATCAATAAACTGGTATTTGACAGATCCCGAAATGATGTATTTATATTCAAATGCTTCTGTTTGGACGAAGTCTCTGGAACTCCCGGGTTGGATCTCCAGCAGCACAATATCTATAGTACTTTGCTTTACTTTTTTAGTAAAAATCCGAAAATACTCATAACCGGTTGAGGGTTCTTTTTCAAAGCGTTCGTAGTCTGCTTTTCGCTGCACTAAAATTGGAACTGCATTCGCATGCGCGCCCAAATCATTAAAAAACAAATCTAAATCCACTTCCAGGGCTTTGATAATCTGAATCAAAACGAGTAAGGAAGGAATCGTTCGACTATTTTCTATTTGAGAGATTAAACCTTTGGTAACACCCGCTCGATCTGCAATATCTTGAAGGGTGAGATTTTTTTCCTTTCGGATACTTTTGATTTTGTTACTGATCTGAACGACCACTTCGTGCTCCATGAAATCGATTAATGATTTGGTTTGGGAAATTACTAAATCAAATTGAAATAAGGTTGAAATAGATATAGAAAGAAGGTATCACCTAACTAGGAGGGTAGATAAAAAGCTTGTCTTGCCGAAGATATAGCTCAGCAAAATTTCTCCACCACCTCTTCCCCTAACCCAAATGAAAGTGTCATTCCGGCACCTCCAACTCCATTTACGATCAATACTTTTTCATCGATTTCCTTTACAAATTGCAGGTCGCCATTGGTCATTTTGGGATAGATCCCATGCCAAGAAGAGTCAATTTGCCAGTCTTTGAACGTTGCGAATTTTTTCAAATAATTCAAAATCAGTTTATTCACATGCTCCTGATCAAAGGGAGACAAATCCAATCCATACTCATGACTATCCCCAATGGTGAGTTCTCCTATACCATTTTGACACACCATCACATGAATACCCCACTCCATCAATTCAGGATATTGCTTCTGGTATACTTCCTTCAACTTCGAAAGCGAGGCGGCTACTTCGAAGCCTTTGTAGTGGATAAAACTCAGGCCTGCACATAGCGGAGGACCGATCCGCCAGTCTTGCGGTTGCTGGACAAGCCGCATCATCTGGAGTTTGCATTTGGTGATCTCTGCCTCTCTAAAAATCTCTGGATACAAAGTTTCGAAATCAGCTCCCGAGCAGACAAAAACCCGATCAGCTGACCAGCTTTTTTGGCCTGACCAAACCGAATTATTTTCAATTTTTGAAATGACCGTTTTCCAATGAAACTCCACTCCTTCTTTATGTTGAAAGTACTGTGCAAGTTTAAATGTAGCCTCCCTAGGATCCACAATGACCTCTTCTTCCGTCCAAAGCGAACCTCTCAACCCCTCCTTCACTACTGCGGGACTTTTCTTTATTGTCTCCTCAGGAGAAAGTGAAAATGCCGACTTTTTCATCTGCATTGCCGCTACATATTCCGTAACGATTTGCATTTCCAGATCAGAATAGGCCAAGTGAAGGGATCCTGTTTGTTCTGCGAAAAAATTTGCTTTTCGGCTCATTTCAAGCCAAATTTCTCTAGATCGAATGGCACGATCATACCCAGATCCCTGCGCCTGACCCACCGGCCAAATCATTCCAAAATTACGGACCGAAGCTCCTTGTGCTTGTGGGTATCTCTCGAAAACCTGCACTGACCAGCCTTTGGCTAATAAAGCTCGAGTCATGGAAAGACCAAGTATCCCCGCGCCAATTACGATTGCTTTAGGTTGTGAATTCATTTGATGTAAGTGAAGTTTGGGGAAAAGAGTATAATTCTTTTTTGATTTTGCTTTTCTTCAGAAAATAGAGATATGATCCAAGCATCAGAATCAGTGAAAGACTGAGGAAAAGCAACAAGGAATTGATGTAGAAATTCAGCCAACTTAGGTTTTCAAATTGTCCAAATTGCTTGGCAACCAGCACCATTGATGAACCCAAATAGCCAAAACTATCCACCAAATACATGAGAAAACCTACATTTCCAGCATACTTAAAAGTGGCGATAAGGCGATCAAACAGCAGGCAATTAAATGGAATATAAGCCATATAGACGCCTGTCCCAGCTAAGACCATCCAGAGAAATGGTGGGATCAAGCCACTTTGCAGGCCAAGTGTGGACAAGATGGAAACCGCAAATCCTACTATAATAATCCAGTGATTGAGATAGAATGCCTTTTTATTGTTTTTGACCAGGACCAAAAGGGACATCATAACCAAAAGTGCCACTGTGATCGGGATTTCAGTTTGCGTAAGTAATTCTGGTTCGACAGGAATATTCAAACCCCGCCAAATCTCTACTACGAAATTATCCCGGAGATCCCGAAGTCCCGTAAGCATCATATAGACCAATATCAAAAAAATCAAGCCTGGCTTAAATGCTTTAAAAAAGTCCATCCGAGATTTTCCGGACATAGAGCTTCTAGGAGAGCGGAGGAGTTTATCCTCCTCGGAAGGCTCAGGAATATGGTTGAGTAAAAACACGCTACAAATCAGAAGTGGGAAAAATATCGCGCCCGTAGCGAAAGGCATCCAATATTCTGAAATGGAAAAATTGACTAGCAGGTATTGACCGATACTCTTGACAAAACCTGAGGAAAACACAAAACTTGCAGCCAACATGCTGCCCATCATTTCAGTGAACTTTCGGCCTTCCATGTAGTGGAAAACGATTCCCCAAATTAGTCCTAGCGGAAAACCATTAATCAAAAAGCAAATAAGGCCTAAGGGATCGGGCAAAACTGCAAATCCCAACAGCGCCAACCAAGAAACCGAAATCAAGCCAACAATCAACCAAGCTCTACCAGAATTAGAGAGCTCAGAGATCATTTTGATCCCAAAAAATTTACTTGCCATATATCCAAGTGTCTGGGCAAGGATCAGCCAGACTTTGTAGTCAAATCCAAAAAATTCTTCTCCTGAGAAAGTAGCCACCGCAAAGGGTTTGCGAAAAGCATACATGCTACTATACACCAAAAACCCTGTGATCGCAGCAAAAATGCTCATTTTGAAAGAGCTGGTCTGCGCCAATCTTCGGGTCAATGCAGGAATCTGCCTCATTCTTGAATCAAGGATTGTTCATATTCCTCAACGATCGCCAGAACTTCTAAAAGATTTTCCACTAAGTGCGTGGGATGATGAGGAATGAGCTCAGCTCTAGAAAAAATCCCTGAAGTCACGGCGATACTCATCAGGCATCCTGTATTATGCCCTTCGTTGACATCAACCTCAGTATCTCCTATTTTGATGACTTCTTTTGGATCCTCTATCCCAAGCTCAGCCATAATTTTACGAATCATGTATGGTGCGGGTCTTCCTTCCGGCACTTCATCACTTGCTGCCGTGGCATCCACAAACCTGCCCTCAGTCCAACCTACCCGACTCAAAATGATATCAGTAATATCTCGACTGAAACCAGTGTCCAAGGCCACTTTTATCCCCAGTGCATGCAATCTATCAAATACCTCTTCCGCATCCGCTACGGCACGAATCGAAGGTTCGGTCGTATAATACTCAAGCATTCCTTGCACAAAATCCGAGTGAATCTCTGAAATAAAATCTTCTGTGATTTTACTGGAATCAGACTCGTGGATTTGAAGTAATTCGGCAATCGCCTGAGGCTTGGAATATCCCATTTTCTCGTTAGCCTCTTGGAGCGAGACTAGCGGATACCCATGTTTATTCAATGCGGCTTGAAAAGCTTTTGCGACGCTGTTTTCGTCGTGAATGGTGGTTCCTGCCATATCAAAAACCGCCAGTTTAATTTGAGGCATGTTTGTTTAATTAGTGTGATCTTGTATTTACTCGATAAAAAGGGAAGAAAAGCCAAGCTTTAATCTCCTCTTGAAAGGCAAAACCAAAAGATTTAAATGTTTAGCAAAAATAAACTTCTGAAAAAGGAATTATAAAAACCAAAGGTTATTCATTTGTTAAAAAAACATGAAGTGAAACGCATTAAAAAATGGTAAACACTTTCCAAATAAGCCATAAATGAGGTTTATATATGCTTTGAAGCTAGTTTCATGAAATTCACACAAACTTCACATAGCTTAATTCAATTTTTGAATTGATTTGACTTATTTAGTATTTATAAACTTTTGTTAAATGAAGAATTTAGAGATTGTCACAAGAATAGATAAGGTCATTGGACTTTATGTGCGGTTTGGGTCGGCCGATTACATTGGGGAACCTGTATCCCAAATCGAGCACATGGCACAATCTGCCCAAATGGCGCAGCAGGAAGGATATGATAACGAGGTCATCCTAGCCGCATTTTTTCATGACATCGGCCATTTGCTTGCACAGGACAAGGAGATGGAATCCATGGGGGGATTTGGAGTCAAGCGACATGAGCAAATCGGAGCGGATTTCATTAGAGAAATGGGCTTCCCTGAGCGAGTAGCCAAATTGGTTGAGAACCATGTTCAGGCTAAGCGCTACCTGACATTCAAATACTCCGAATATCTAACTAAGCTCTCTGAAGCAAGTTTACAAACATTAGGCTATCAAGGCGGTCCGATGAATGCTGAAGAGGCAAAAGATTTTGAAAAAGATCCGCTTTTCGAAGTCTCTTTGAAGATGCGAAGTTGGGATGAAGCGGCAAAAGAAGAATACGTTCCTGTTCCTGATTTGACTATATATAGGGAAATGGCCTTGGAAGTACTTGTGGGATAATTTTAAAAAATAAATTTCAATCTCACTAATAGTTTCCCTTTACTCAAAGTATAGCACCGTCGGCGGAATTGACCAAATAAATAAGCCTTTCCCATATTTCCTCAAAAGGAAATAAACAGCAACTGATTGGCACTCTTGGGATCAGTCAATAGATTTTAATCGGCAGTGAGTTGTCAAAAAAGAGCCTCTTCGAATACCGAAGAGGCTCTTTTAGTAGCATTTGGGTTCATCCTTCTTGGATAATCACCATCAAAAAATGAGACCTGTTCTTATTTGATCATCTCTTTGATCGCAGGAGCCGCCTTTTCATCAGGATATTCTTTTCCCAAAAGTTTGAATATCGTCCGAGCGACCATCGCAGATTGCCATTGGCCTTTAATTTTCATCTCACCACTAGCCGGAGTATCTGGTCCAATAGCCATCATCCAGATTTGACCAGCTTCAGGTACAGAAGAACCATGACTTCTCCAGGAAGTTTTGGACACGCCTCGTCCATGATCGACAGTAATGATCATGGTAGTTTTGCCCTTGTATTGGAGATCAGACTGGAGGTATTCCCAGATTTCTTTGATGTAAGCATCTGTTTGTTTAGCAGACCAAATGTATTGGTCGTATTTATTCCCATGTGCCCAATCATCTGTCTCGCCGTAAGAGATATAAAGGACCTTAGGCTTTTTCGTTTTGAGTGCTTCCATCGCATAGTGATGTGTAAATGGATCTAATCTCACTCCACCCCATGGACCACGAATCTCCTCTTGCAAGCTATTGAGCAGTAGCTCTTTTTCAGTAAGATTCTCACCAGTTGCTTTTCCAAAACCTGCATTCACAGGAATTCCACTTCGCTCAGCATTAATGATGTAAGGAAATACATCCCAAGAACCAAAGGCCATTACTTTGCCTTTGTAATCTGGCATCAGGTTAAGGTGTTCAAGGAAAGTGACGTTTTGATTGTTGTTTTTATCATTGCTAGTAATTCGTGCATCATCGGCAAATCCGCTAAGCACTTCATTGTAGCCTGGGTAGGAAAACCACATTTTATTTTGATTATCTACCAGATTCCCATAGGCACGATTACCATAGATTTGGCCTTTATTGGCAATGGTATTCCAGAAGAAAGGAAATAACATTTCTCTTCGTTTGATGGGATCAGTAGACCAATAATCTGCCAAAAGCGAATTGGGAGTCTCAATCATCCCCGTGTCATTGACCATCAGGGAGTCAGCGCCTTTGAAAAGCTCCTGCCAACGCAGACCGTCCAAGGTAATGAGCACGATATTTTCTGTTTTGTAATCTTGTGCTTGTGCAGACCCCACGAGTATGCTGGAAAGAACAAAAAGGGAATAAATACTTTTTTTCATAGTGTTTCAAAAATTTTAAAAAATCCGCTTCCAATAAGGAAGCGGATTAAAATTTATTTATTTCAATTTACGGTTTTAGGATTTTGTTTCAGACTTCAATCTCAGCTTTCTGGATTTAATCTTCAAAAGCTTCAATCCTTCTATCCCTACTTCACATCCCACCAAACCCGAGTGGTAATCGCATCCGGACCTTGTCTTTGGATCACCTGCGTGTAATTCTCTCCGTTTAACGCCTGAATGCTAGATGGATACATGTATCTCACCGGCACAGTATTGATAAACGCTGCAGGTCCAGGTTTGATGTTTGGATAACCTGTTCTTCTCCAATCGTACCATCCCTCCAAACCTGTGAAGAAAAGAGAAAGCCACTTTTGTGTTCCTATTTTCGCAAGCTTTTGATCTTTAGTACCAGTGAATGCTACTTCTGGCTGCGCAAAATACGCATCAGTCATTATTAGTTTTTCCGCGATTTGAGGAAGATTAACCATTTCGTAGCGCTCTTTGTAGTAACCCATAGAAGCCGCAATCCCATTTTTATAATAGTCAGCAGCAGTACCAGAGGAAATAAATCCCCGCTCACGCGCCTCTGCTAAAATAAACTGTAATTCTGCGTAGCTCATCAAGGTAGCCTGATAGCCAGTTGGATTTGCCAAGGAGGTGCATGCTGAGCAAGACCAAAGCAATCCTATTCGGGAAATGTGATTTGATCCTCCTAATGCAGGGTCGCCTGAAGGAGAATATTGCAGCGCTTCTTCATCCGCAAGTCCGTTTGGCACACCCTGATAATCGTTTGGAGTACCAACTACCCCTGCACCAGAAGCATTGGTAGGCTGTGCATAGGCGTACAAACGAGGATCATTGAGCATTTTGAGTTTGTTTTCCATATTTTCACTCAATCGATACTCATCAAATGAACCTGATCTAGTCGTGTAAAGCGGATGCTGATTAGGCACATCTCCCAAATATTGCAATACAGCTTGATCTTCATTTCCGGTGAAAATTGGACTTTGAGAAGGATTGGAAATAATCGCTTGCATCTCCGCCGAAGGATCTTGTCTGTCAGATAATCTCATCAACACACGAAGCCGAAGCGAATTCGCAAACTTTTTCCATCTCATAATATCCCCATCAAAGAAGATATCACCCTTTACTTGCTCAGAAGTAGTTCCTAAAAGCGCATTTGCCTCAGTCAAATCTTTCAAGATCCCAGCATATATGGCTTCTTGAGTATCAAAAGCCGGATAATTCACTCCGTCTTTTGCCCTATTGGCTTCAGAGAATGGCAAATCGCCATACGCATCGGACATAAAAGAGAATAAATGCGCTTTCATGACTTTAGCTATCCCCACATAATTATTTTGCTGAGCGGCACCTGAGATCTCGATCACATTATTCAAGTCACGAATCGAATTGTAAAAATTATTGTAGGGATCTCCTTCCGGACCCCAATTATATCGATCCTCGTTGGTAAACTGAATTTTAGCAGAGTACTGCATGACCACGTTACCAATTCCCCAAGCATTTCCGGCAATTTCGTTCGTAGTGCTTCGCATCACGTTTGGCAGGAGCAAGTCAGAAGAAACCACTTCCGGACTATTGGGATTCATATTGATTTCTTCGAAATCTTTGTCACAGGAGCTCAGCGCAAAAACGGCTGCCAAGCTTAATCCTGCTATATAATTGCTATTGAATTTCATTTTGTCTTTCGTTTAGAATTAGTTTTTAAACCGATCAAAATTTAACATTAACATTGAATCCAATGCTTCGACTAGAAGGGAATGCCATATTTTCGATTCCTGGCTGAAGTGTCCCACCTGACATAGATAAGGTCTCTGGATCAAAGTGAGGATTCTCGGTCCAAAGGGCAAGGTTTCTACCGACAAGGGATACACGCACATCTTGAATAGGCATATTTCCAAAGACAGTTTTAGGAATTGTGTAACCGATCGTTACTTCTCTCAATTTCAAATAGGTCGCATCGTATTTTGCTGCCTCGACATTGTTTCGCTCATAGTATCTATTGTGCCAGTTACGAGAAGTGATTTCAATAGTATTTGGACTATAAGAACCGTCAGAGTTTTTGACCACACCTGGGCTTATAATACCATTCCCTTCTACACTCAAGTCATAGCCGTTTTCACGTCCGTAGATTGTTTCTGCCAACTGACCTGAAGTACTTCCGATTGTCTTGGTACGGGAAACGACTATTCCTCCATATCGGAAATCAAATAAGAATCCGAGGGAAATACCCTTGTAGGAAAAGTTGTTTTGCAAACCTAACATCCAATCAGGGTTATAATTTCCTTGAAGTTTGAGCTCAGGATCTCTCAAAGGAGTACCTGTAGAATTATGAACGATCTGTCCGAAGAATTCTGAGTTGGGATCTTCCACTCGCTCAAATCCAACTCCATAGATATTACCCATTCGCTCCCCTATTCTTGCTTGGATGATTGCGCCATTGCGGTCAGTAAGTGTATAGGCATCTAGCCCTTCTGTCAATTCAAGTACTTTTCCACGAGTTCGGGTAAAATTCGCAATGAAGTCCCAATTGAATCCATTCTTATTCTGGATCGGCTTAGCATTCAATACAATTTCAATTCCTTGATTTTGAATCTCACCTGCGTTGATAATTCGAGAAGCGTAGCCTGTAGCAATATCCAATTCAATTGGAATAATTTGGTTTCTGGTCCTGTTATCGAAATAAGTGAAATCCAGCCCGATTCTTCCTTGGTTGAATCTGATATCCGTTCCAACTTCGAAAGCTCCTGTGCGCTCGGGCTTCAGATCTGCATTTGATAATCGACTAGATTCCGATTTCGACTGGGTCGTTCCCCATGCTACTTGAGAATTATAGACATTGGAAAGATTATACGGATTTGTATCGTTTCCTACTTCAGCATAGGCTGCACGAACTTTCATAAATGAAATAGCAGATGGTAGCGTGATCATATCCGAAATCACTGCACTAAGCGTAGCAGAAGGATAGAAATAGCTATTGTTATTTGCAGGTAGCGTACTTGACCAGTCATTACGGCCAGTAACATCAAGGAACAAGATATTTTTGTAGCCTATCTGTCCAAAGCCATAAAAGGAATTAATTCGCTTCTCAGAAGTGAATTGGTTGACTTGAAGATTTACAGCAGTATTGGTGAAGTTGTAAATCCCTGGGATCAACAATTGGGGCGCAACAGTCTGTACATATCTGTTTTCCTGCACCATAGAGTTACCTCCAATAGCGAAGGAGTAGGACCACACTGGCTTGGTTGTTTCAGAATAGGTCAAGAGGAAATCAGAGTTTTGCTCATTGAAAGAAATATCATCCTCTCTGTAATTCCCCTTTGGAAAACGCTGTGTACTGAATGCACGCTTGCGATCACGAAGTTCATTGTACGTATCAAGTCCAGTTCGGAGCATTAAGCTCAACTTTGGAGTGAACTTATAATTCAACGATAAATTTCCAAAAACCCGGTCTTTCTCTTGTCCATTTGTATTTTCAAAGACATTGAAATACGGGTTATCGTGATAGTTGTAGTTATAATTAAACTGCTGCACTCCTTCCAAACCCGGCATCCAGTAATCTCGAAGATTAGCAGTATTGATTTGTCTGCCATACCAAATCCAGAGGTACATTAGGTTTTCTGTACCGTAACTGATATTTGGTCGGTTACCGCTATTTGTTCGCTGAAAATTAAATGAAGAGTTAACGGTCAACTTATCCGTAACTTTAGTTGCCCCGTGTACCGAGATCGTATTTCTCTTCAAGTCTGTATTGGGAACGATTCCTTTCTGATCCAAATTGGTCCAAGAAACTCTAATATTAGACTTTTCATTTCCGCCTGAGATAGCTACACTATTATTAAGAGTGACGCCCGTTTGAAAGAAATTAGTAATGTTGTTAGGTTGAGAAACCCAAGGTGTAGCCTGTATCGTGCTTCCGGCAGGTGCATTCAAATCTCCACCTCGAAAACCTGGGACAGATCTTGGCGAGTCAAATTGTGGAATAGACAGACCTGCATCTAATCTAGGACCCCAGCTTTCATCCACACCATCCGCAATACCAGATCCCGCACCGTTGACAAATTCAAATTGACCATTGTTACCCTGACCGTAGGTGTTTTGCCACTGAGGTAAAACCAGCGCATTATCAAAAGTCGTGTTGGAATTGATTACGACACCTAATCCTTGTCTGTTTTTTCCAGATTTAGTGGTGATCAAAATCGCACCATTCGCAGCCCTTGATCCATACAAGGCAGCAGCTGCAGGTCCTTTCAAAACCGTCATCGATGCGATATCATCAGGATTAATTTCTCCGGCCGAATTACCATAATCGACTTCTTGATTTCCTGATCCTGAGGAGCCTACCACATTATTTGAAATCGGCACGCCATCCACCACAAATAATGGTTGATTTGCATTTATATTCAAAGAAGATTCTCCTCGGATAGTGACCCGAGTAGATCCGCCGATTCCACTAGAACCATTAGTGATTTGAACCCCAGCTACTCGACCACTCAGTGAATTGATCACATTTGTCTCTCTAGCCTCAGTAAATCTACTTCCATCAACAGCCTGAACAGCATATCCTAGGGCTTTTGTCTGACGCTCTACTCCAAGAGCGGTTACAACTACCTCAGAAAGTGCCAGACCTTCAGTCAAAACCACATTTATGATAGTTTGATTTCCAACTGTTCGTTCAATATTTTCAAAACCCACAAAGGAAAAAACCAACACCTCATCGGGTGCTGCTGAAATAGAGTAGGTTCCGTCCACTTCCGTAATCGTTCCACGATTTAATCCTTTCACCAAAACAGTTGCCCCCGGCAGAGGCTCATTGTTTGCATCACTCACTTTTCCGCTGATCAGGGCCTCCTGGGCAAACGAAAAATTTATGGTAAACAACAGGCAAGCTGTTGCAATCCATTGCCAAATGCTTTTGTTAGCAGTCATTTCTCTGTAGATGTTTTAAATAGTTAATTTTTTTGGTTAATAATTTTACCAAAACTATACACCACAAAACTTCTAGTGATTAAATCAGAATTATCAAAAAGTTAATTAATTCTAAATTAAGCCATGTGAAAAAAATATAAAATACTGAATTCTAGAAGTATATAAACTATTCATAGATCCGTAAAGTATAAAATGTTTCCTTAAATTTAAGAAATGGTTAAAAAAATAAGTTCACAAATACTAAACCTTAAAATGAATAGCACATGAAAAGGTTTAAAATCAACTATCTTGATTTTGAACAAGCCATTTTATGTAGGGAATCTTTAACCGTCTAATTTTCAATGTTAAATATCGGATCAAAGCTCCTCTTCATCAACCAGTCCGTCTGGATTTCATCCCCAAAAGGAAAAGGATGTGAATTGAATTTCTTGAAGTCGTTACGTTCATAGAAGTTTATCGCTCGGAGATTGTGCTCCCATACACCCAGCCAGATGTAGCTTTTCTTGGATTGTTTTGCAAAATCAATGGCATGCTCCAAAAGCAATTTCCCTAAACTCAAGCCAGTAAATTCATCCAACAGATAAAGTCTAGCGATTTCCAAGCTATCAGGATCATGAACATCAGTTTGCGCTGGGCAGAGATTAACTTTTATATACCCTATAATTTCATCTCCTTTTACTAGTTTGAAAAAAGTAGAAGCTGAGTTTTGAAATTCGATTTTAAATTGGTCTAGGGTAAACGCCTCCTCTAAATAGGCATTTACATTTTCAGGCTTATTTTTAGCTGAAAAAGCTTGTAAAAATGCTTTGCGGGCCACATCAAGCAACTCTGGCAAATCATTGAGCTCAGTTTTTAGGATTTGATAACTCATATTGATTTTGGAAGCTTTTTAAGCGCAGCGACAATCTGTGAATTTGGAAATTCCCCTAATATTGCTCGATAATTGCCATTAGGGTCGATCACCACAAAACTTTGACAGGGATAAGGAAACTTAAAAAAGGTCTGTTCAAATAACCCTTCAGGATCCGAATGCCAAGTCATAATGCCAGCATATTTTTCTAGCCCTGCAGGGTTTCTATACAGGTAAATGGGCCCATGCCCACCTTTTGAAGCAATATTTTTTTGAAGCCAGTTATGATCTTTTTGGTAAAACTTGGTATTTCCCTCAGTCAAGCCAGTTGAGTTGCACTCATCTTTTCCAGGATAAAAAATCACTACAATTGGCTTTCCTTCTTTCATAACCTCTTCCAGACCAAGCGCCTTATAAAATGAGGATGGATTATCAATCTGTCCAAAAGGCATTCGAAACACTAAGACTTGTTCCTCGGCATCTTTCCCCGGTACTCCAAAATAAGGTCCTTCCAAAATCTGTTTTTCATATTGCTCTCGAGTGATGATCCCGCCCATCTCGTTACGATAGACATTCTGAGCAAAAGAAAGTGGAGTTCCCGCCAAAATCTGGATAGTAAGAAATAAAATCAGGAAGCGTATCATAGATTCAAAAGTAATAAACCAAGCGGTATCAATTGAAAAAACTCGGTTTAACCTTCAATATAAAAACTAACTGATCCTAAAAAGATAATTTCAAATTATCGCCCTCCTCCACCTTTCGGAGGTGGACCCTGACCGGCTCTCATTTTTTCAAATTTTTCCTTTTGAGCCTCATCGAGTATTCCTTCCAATTCTTTGGTCATGGTAGCGCGAGATTCATCCGCTTTTTTGCGATCAGCTTCAGAATTCGCATATTTTATATGGATTTCCTTCCAGGATTTCACTTGATCTGGGGACAAATCAAGTTCTATCGTTGCCTTTTTGATCATTTCCTCTGCCGAAGGTCTTTTGGGTCGCTGTTGGCTTGGACCTTGAGAAAAGCCTAGTGTTGCTAGACTCATGATGAATCCTATTAAAATTAGCTTTCTCATAGTTCTTTTAAGTTTAGGTTAACCCTTTTAAGTGACTCGATGTCAGCGATCAGTTGATTGATTGAGGTGGCGTTTAGTCCATTGTAAATTCCTCTGATATGTTTATTTTGATCGATTAGAATAAAGTTTTCAGTATGAAGAAATTCATCTGGTGATTTCAGAAGCCCCATATCTTCTTCTACGAAATAATAATTCCGAGCTAAATCGTAGATCTTTTCTCGCTCGCCAGTAAGTAAATGCCATTTTCCTGCGATCACCTCATATCGATCCGCATATTCGGCTAAGACTTTCACTTCATCAAAATTCGGTGTAACTGAGTGTGACAGCAAACTTACCTGAGT
>Ga0136655_1000680_pt1 | contig 15546 bp, 6 predicted proteins | sample CPBDNA_2_FD_94863 | JGI IMG/M metagenome (GOLD analysis project Ga0136655, IMG submission 94863) | Freshwater to marine salinity gradient microbial communities from Chesapeake Bay, USA - CPBay_Spr_15_0.8_DNA (version 2) | ecosystem: Environmental > Aquatic > Marine > Coastal | place: USA... | reverse complement strand
GGGTTTTCCGCAATAGAGCAAATAGTTCTATTCTGGCCTTTTCTAGTCCTATTTCTCTTTCTCGACCCATTTTGTCTTCCAAATATTCATGTAAAATTTCAGAACCCAAGTTGGAAGTCATTATGATGAGGCAATTTTTAAAGTTGGCAATTCTGCCTTTATTGTCGGTTAGTCTTCCATCGTCTAATACCTGAAGAAGGATATTGAACACATCTGGATGTGCCTTTTCAATTTCGTCGAGCAAAATAATTGAGTAGGGCTTGCGTCGAACGGCTTCGGTAAGTTGCCCCCCTTCATCATAACCCACATAACCCGGAGGTGCGCCAATCAATCGGCTAACGGAATGCCTTTCTTGATATTCACTCATATCAATTCGGGTAAGTGATTGTTCATCATTGAACAAATACTCAGCAAGCGCCTTGGCTAATTCTGTTTTACCAACTCCTGTAGTTCCCAAGAAAATGAAAGAACCTATCGGCTTTTTATCGTCGTTTAGTCCAGCTCTACTTCTTCGAATGGCGTCGGAAACGGCTTCAATAGCTTCACTCTGACCGATGATTCGGTTGTGGAGTTCATCTTCTAAATGGAGCAGTTTTTCTCTTTCACTCTGAAGCATTTTAGAAACAGGAATTCCAGTCCATTTCGCCACCACTTCTGCAATGTCTTCGCTTTCAACCTCTTCTTTTAAGAGATGTTGTCCTTGGTGAATTTCTTGTAATTGAGACTCAGAGCGTTCCAAATCATCCATTACCTCTTCAATTCTACCGTAGCGAATCTCTGCTACTTTGCCATAGTCGCCCGCTCTTTCAGCCTGCTCGGCTTCCAATTTAAGTTGTTCAATCTTTTCCTTAGCCGATTGTATTTGGTCAACGACTTCTTTTTCGTTTACCCATTTAGCCATAAGGGCGTTTCGGTCTTCTAGTAAGTTGGCCAATTCTTCCCGCAAAACAGCCAGTTTCTTTTGGTCGTCTTCTCGCTTAATGGCCTCAATTTCAATTTCGAGCTGAATAACTTTTCGATCAAGAATGTCAATTTCCTCAGGCTTTGAGTTCATTTCCAGTCTCATTTTACTCGCAGCCTCATCAATCAGGTCAATGGCCTTATCTGGAAGAAATCGATCGGTTATATAGCGCTGACTTAAGTTAACCGCACTTATAATGGCTTCGTCTTTAATCCGCACCTTGTGATGGCTTTCGTATTTCTCTTTAATTCCTCTCAGGATAGAAATTGCAGCTTCTGTATCCGGTTCATCCACCAAAACCTTTTGAAATCTTCTTTCCAAGGCTTTGTCCTTCTCAAAATATTTTTGGTACTCATTTAGGGTAGTAGCACCAATGGCTCTTAGTTCTCCACGGGCCAAAGCAGGTTTTAAGATATTGGCCGCATCCATAGCTCCCTCACCACCGCCTGCTCCAACGAGTGTATGGATTTCGTCTATGAAGAGCACAATTTTTCCGTTCGAGCCAGTTACCTCCTTGATAACCGATTTTAATCTTTCCTCAAATTCGCCTTTATATTTGGCACCGGCAATAAGGGCGCCCATATCAAGGGAATAGATCAATTTATCTCTTAGGTTCTCAGGAATATCGCCACGTATGATTCGATGTGCTAATCCTTCGGCAATAGCCGTTTTACCAACTCCAGGTTCTCCAATTAAAATAGGATTGTTTTTTGTCCTTCTGGAAAGGATTTGAAGAATTCTTCTTATTTCTTCATCTCTACCAATCACAGGGTCTAGCTTGCCGTCTTCTGCCAGTTGAATAAGATTCTTAGCGTATTTGTCTAAGGCGTTATAGGTTTCTTCGGCTCCTGAGGATTTCACACTATTTCCCTTTCTGAGTTGCTGAATGGCTTCTCGTAGGTTTTTATCTGTAATTCCGCCATCTTTTAACATCTGTGAGACAGCACTATTAGTTTGAAGAAAGGCAAGAAGAATGGTTTCAAGTGAAATGTATTCGTCTTTCAATTCTTTAATAAGAAGTTCGGCCTTAGCTAAGATTCGAGCCGTCTCTTGAGAAAGATAGGGTTGGCCTCCGGTTACTTTGGGATAAGTGTTCAAAGTGCGTTGCAGTGCTTGCTCGAAGTTTGACAAATTGAATTCTAGTTTGCCAAAAAGAAAAGAGAGTACATCCTTATCGACCTTTAACATAGCCGTCATAAGATGCGCAGGTTCTACTGCCTGATTATCTAAAGCCAACGCGTTTTGCTGGGCTTGATTTATTGCTTCTTGAGCCTTAATAGTAAATTTTTCGAAGTTCATAATAAAGTATTTTTCTTTTCAATTGCAAAGCAATCACCAAAGTACGATTCAGTATTCTATTCTGGCGTTTTGTCTAATACAATTCATTTTCAATGACATATTGACTGAAATGAGGGGGTATAAAAAAAGCCATCCGTCAGGATGGCTTTTTTTATACTTCTGTATGAACGTCTATCTTACCAATAAACGCTTAACTAAGCTTTGTCCTTCCATTTCAAAGACAACCATATACATCCCTCTTGCGTATTCGCTGGTAGAGATTTGCAATGTATGTGCTCCTCTTTCTTTGAAATCTGAAGTTTCAAATAATTGTTTACCCATCAAGTCATATACTTTCACTGTGTACTCAGAAGGTTCCAGAAGATTGAAATCTAAGTTAACATAGTCGTCAGCTGGATTCGGATAAAGTTCACCTAAAGAAACCAATCCGGGAATGCTTTCTTCTAAGCCTACCAAATATTCAAGAGGGGCAGTGGTTCTTCTGAAACAGAAATCATCAATAGCCCATCCTTCGTCTTGAATCCCTTGGTCCGAACCAAATCTGAAACGGAAAATAATAGGACCATTGTAAGGAATCTGAATTACCAAAGAAGCAGGTTTCCATCCGTTAGAGATATTTGTCCATCCTGGTTTGATTACATCCAAACTAGTAACGAATTGGGTATTGAACCAATTACCTTGAACATTTCCAACGACTTCCCAAGTTAGTCCTCCATCACTAGAAAGGTCAATGGTGCCGCCATCGTGATAGCGTTCAGTCTTGTATGCATGCATGAATTCTATAGAGTACCTAGAAGTAGAATCCACCCTAAATACAGGACTGAATAAGGCTGAAGAATCTCTATTTCTATAGTTGCCATTCAAGTCAATCATCCAAGCATTGGGACCACTAAATGCACCATTTATTTGTGATTGTGAAGGCGTTCCTTTTTCCCAGAAAGTATTTCCATCAGCATAGGTTGCATAGTTAAGTGTAAGCCAGTCATTGATTCCGGCAGTTTCAAAGTCGTTGCAGTAACCAATGCTATCAACATTATTTATAATGTCGAGGATAACGATGTTTTTGCACAGTGAATCATCTGGGGTAAAATCATCTTGTGCTCTTCCACTTGGGTTTTCAGTGTAAGCGCATACATTATGTCCACCGCTTAAAGCATTTAACCAAGGGGCTTGTATAGTATCCCATCTAGATCTACCTCTCGCCAATGGAGGGGTGAAGACCACTTTTTGTGAACCTAAGAATATATTGTCAACCCACATTGTCACATTACATGAATCCAAAGGTCTAGCGCCTGTGTTTTCAATGCGCACCATTAATTGATTAGTACCTGGGAAAGGCAAGTTAGCAACGGCACGAATATCTGAAGGAGAAGCACTGTATTGGGGCGGAACGTACAATTCCACGTCGTCAATTTCCCAGCCAATATCCGTTCCAGATGCATTGGATCCCATAAAGAATCGGAGAGATAGGGGGGAAGTATTATTGTTCATGAAGCCCAATGGATAAGAGGAAAGAATCCAACCATTAGAACTACCTGCAAAACCAGGATTATCGCCCAGAGCTGGAACTTGAGTGGCTCCATAAATAGGATTTCCGTACCAGTTCGGATAGGCTGGAAGTGGAACGGCATCTCCAAGAGGAGTCCAGTTTCCATTTGTGAAATATTCAACTCTACCTCCATCTCCACTGCCAAAATTGAACTTATGCCAGAAACGAATTTCTGTGCCCATTACCGTATCAAAACCAATGAAGCGTGGTAATCTCAGTGCTTCAACGCTGTTAGTTCTGTACGAACCAGTATTGGTAGGATTGGTTTTATAGCTACGTGTACCAGAACGTGCACCTGCACCAATTTTCTTGTCCCATAATCTATAAGACTTTCCACCACCAGGTGTTCCCATCACAACAAATCCGTCTTCATCGAAATCACAAGATTCGAAATCATTGAAATAGGGAATTTGAATGTCTTCGAAACCTGTTGTTTCTTGGCAAAATTCGTTGTTAAACGTATTTATATCACCAGTTAAATTCGTGGTAACACAAACTTCATTTGCACCCACGGCATAAGCCGGTGGAGTAGGAACGGTGAAAGTTGCTATTGCACCAGGAGCAAGAGAACCCGTCCAAGTGAGTGTTTGAGTAGAAGGAGCCCCTCCACACAAAGGTGTAAGAGTTACAGTAAGGGGAATGCTCGTAACTGTCGCACTTCCATAGTTTTGAATTATAATTTGGGGTCCTACTGTTACAGCTGTATTAACTCCAGTTCCAGGAGAATTGATTCCTATAATACCCACATCATTTGCTATCTGATTGTAGATTTGAATTTTATCAATGGCAATATCAGCTTGATTTCCTCCTGTAGCTAATTGCGCAACAATTCTCATTTGAACTGTTTGGCCTTGGTAAGCGGATAAGTTGATATGCTTCAATTCCCAACGTGAAAACTCATCCGTCTGAGGTGAGGAAACTATTGCTCCTCCGACGGCTTGGAAATTATTTGAATTTTCAGGTTTTACTTGAACTACGAGGGCACCCGCTTGAGCACCATAGAAATGGTAGAAATAATCTAGATAAGGATTTGTTAAACTGGATAGATTGATACATTCACTCAATAGTACCGCACTAGATGGAGCGGTTGCACCATTATCCGATTCAGTATATAAGTAGTTATTACTTTGATAACCACCAAAAGGTCCTGTATTGTTGGTTGGAGTTAATCCACGGTAGACATACCAGCTAAAATTGCCTGCAACGTTGTTTGGTGGAAGTATTGACCAATCAGTTGTACCAATATTTCCGGGATTTGCTGGAGTGCCCGCACCAGCAGAGGCGGTAGGTCCATCGAAATCAAGAATATAAGGATATCCACTAATAGCAGGATCATGTTGAATAGAACGCGGACCTAGCTCATTGTTATTAGGATTGACATCGCCAGGAACTTCCAAGAATACTCTTATGGTGTGTGTTTGGAAGGCGCTTAAATTGGCTTTAGGTCCAAATACAAAAGTAGTGTCGTCGCCACTGCTGAGATTTCCAAAAATGGTATCTCTGAATATGGTTCCATTCAGTTCAAAAGCCACAGGAATTACAGAAATGGGCAAACAACCTAGATTCTTTACATTGATTGTAACATCTTCAGTGGAAGTGTAAGAGCAGAATCCATTTTGAGGAGTGTCGAAACTTACCATTTCCATTTCAATAGGATCTGGTTCAAATATGCGGATATCATCAATAGCCATATCTCCATTTCCTCCTGTTCTAAATCCAACAAAACGAACACGAATAATTCTTCCGATGAAAGGCGTTAAGTCAATAAATCCTTTAGACCAAGGAGCCGACTGTGACGTTTGAGTTTGACCGGGAATGTTCAGATAGCCTGTATACCAAACCGGCGTGTTTTCTCCTGTATCAATGTCAATTCTGAGGTTACCCATGGATGTACCAAACTTGTGATACCAAAATTCCATTGAAGCACAAGAGTTTACTCCGTTTAAATCAATACAAGGGGTGATTAATTGACTGTTTGGTGGACTCGCATTCTGCGATGTTTCTAGATAAATAAATTTGCCCGATCCTGAAGTATGATCTCCGCTAGGCCCAGTATTATTTGCTGCAGGTCCGCCTTGACGAATACTCCAACCAAAGCCGGAGGCAGTTGTGGAAGGGGCTACTTCCCAATTGTTCACTGGAAACGTAGGGAATGTACCGCGATGGGTATTTCCTACATCACCCGTTCCGGTTCCTGCAACCCAAGTTGGGCCTTCAAAATTCTCTGTGAATGGAAACGTATTTATAATGTTGGGAGAGCTGCCACAGTTGGCTGTTCCGCACTTATTAGGTAGACTTGGAATTTCCCAAAAACGATAAGTAGTACCCGATGCTTGTGGCATTCGTCTTACTGTTCCAATACATGAATTATCACGAACCAAAACATACCAATCGACAGTGTCACCAACGGCTAATACTCCAACTGGAAATTGATATTCGCGCCTAGAAGCGGGAGTGGTCGTATTCATAACAACAGTATCTGCAGCTCCACCATTGATAGAATACACAAGAAGCGATGATTGGATACCAGAAGGATCTGTTGCGTCTAATCCAATCCTCGGGGTTAAGTTCAAAAGAGGCCCAATGGGCTGATTGTCATAACAAGGTATTGGAGTTGGATTTAGGGTAAAGTTCACGGTAGGTGGAATCGGTTCGCAAGGAGCCGCAACGACCTCTACATCATCGATGAACCAACCATCAAACTGATTCCAGCTCGCTGGAGGAAGTGTATTTCCTGCGTTACTCTTGTATACAAATCGAAGCTTTACTTGTGCAAATCCATTCACTCCACCCGCTAAAGATGAAATATTAAATTCTTCCTTGACCCATTGGGCAGAAGTGGCATTGGCAGGAGCTGCATTGGTTCCCCAAATACTCGCGTCGTTACCATAAGAGGTGACGTTAAAATAGGTTAGCGTTCCAAAGTTTACAGATGAACCGAGATACTGACTTCCGTTAAGCTTCGTCCAACTGGTTCCGTTGTTTATTGAAACATAAACTTCTGCGCGCATACTTCCGAACATAAGCGCTTTGTGGAAAAAGCTAGCCAATACAAAAGAATTACCAACCGTAGAGAAAGCACTGGTTTCAAACACAACGGTGTCAAAAGCCAAAGGCGTTTCAGTATGGTAAGAATTGGGAGCAGATACAGACGTAACACTGGTATCATTCCAACACCATGCACCAGGAGCAACGGGAGTAACTACTGGAAAGCCAGTGCCTCCTCCTCTACTTGTGCAGGAACCCGAAATCGAAGCTCCGTCGAAATCTTCATTGTAAACCACTGTTTGGGCAATGGAAAAATTGATTAGGCCTAACAGGCCAGCCAAAAGGAATAGTTTTTTCTTCATAAATGCTTCAGTGTTCTGAAGTGGAAAATGACACAATCCAACAAATATAAGAGATTTGAACCGTTGAAGGATAAACATATCTACTTACTTATTGAATAAGCTATAGCGTTTATTTTACGCGGGTACTGAGCAGTCGTTGTCCGTTTAAAAAGCCTTCGAGTATATCCTCTTTCGCAATAGATCCAACGCCATGGGGTGTTCCGGTAAAAATCACATCGCCAATTTTTAAGGTGAAGTATTTTGAAACCTCCGATATAATCCGATCGATAGAAAAGAGCATTTGAGATCGATTACCTTCTTGCACTTTCTTTTGATTTTGAAGGAGATAGAAGTCCCAATTAGAATCGTTCACCAACTCAGACTTTGGTATAAATTCTCCAATTACCGCGCTTCCATCAAAGGCTTTTGCTTTTTCCCATGGAAGACCTTTAGACTTCAAATCTTCTTGCAGATCTCTTGCAGTAAAGTCTAGACCTAGACCAATTTGGTCGTAGTACTTATGAGCAAACCTTTCTTCTATATGCTTTCCAAGTCGGTTGATTTTAACAGTTATCTCCAGTTCATATTGAACATTTGAACTGAAATCTGGAATAAAAAAGGGACTGTTTCCGACTAAAACGGCACTATCAGGTTTTATAAAAACAACGGGTTCTTTAGGAATGGGGTTGTTTAGCTCTGCAGCATGCTGAGCATAATTTCGGCCAATGCATATAATTTTCAACTCTTAAGTTCTTTAAGTTTTAATTCTGTTAATACTTTTTTGGTGTAGAGAGGGAAGTCGGCATTTTGAATCCAAGCATAATATCCTGGATCTTCTTTGAGCACTTTAGATACTGATTTACCTTTATGCTTTCCGAAACTGAATTGAGCACTTCCATCTTGTCCTTCACGAATAAATCCAGCAAAATCTAATGCATTTCCCCGATTTGATAAGGCACTCAAAAAGGCAATATCTACTTTGGTACCTTGCTCTTTGGCCAAGCTTTCAAACTCATCTTGATAACGAATGGTTTGAGCCTCAAAAACCCTTAAGGTTGCCTCTGTATCTGCCAAAGCGGAATGTGCATCTTCCAGCACTTCATTGCAGTAAAATTTTAAGGCTGCTACAAGCGTTCGGGGTTCCATTTTGTGAAAAATGTTCTGAACGTCCACAGCAAAGCGCTTTTTCATGTCAAAGTCGAGGCTCTTTCCTGCTGCTCTAGCTCTTTCAAATTCCTCGGCTAAAATGGGGATGTCAAATTTATTTGAATTGAATCCCGCAAGATCACTATCACCGATAAATTGGAGGATTTCTTTGGCTTTTTCTTCAAAGAGGGGAGCCTGCTTAACCATTTCATTCGTAATTCCGTGAATTTCTGTTGATTCTTTTGGAATAGGCATACCAGGGTTAATGAGCAAACGCTTTCGAAGCGTTTCACCATTTACCATCTTTTTTACGATACCGATTTCTACAATCCGGTCCTTTACTACATCTACTCCAGTTGTTTCAAGATCGAAAAAGCAAAGGGGTCTATTTAATTTCAAAGTTGATTTATTTTACTGTTTATCGGATTGAGCCTTCTCATTCTCATTCAACCATCCACCACCAGTGGCCTTGTATAGGCTGAAATAGGCAGTTAATAGTTGTGCTTGTGTTTGGGCCAAGAAGTTTTGTGCATCAAAGGCTTGTCTTTGTGATTCTAGGTATTCGAGATAACTGGTAACTCCTTGATTATATCGTTTATACGAAAGATATTGAGCGCTATTTGCCGCTTCAACGTGTAATTTTCTTGCCACAATTTCGTCTCTTAATGTTTGAATACTGATTAATGCATTTTCAACTTCTGCAAAAGCGGTTAATACTTTTTGTTCGTAGGCTAACAGTGCAATTTCAGTATCCTTTTTCTCAACCTCTACCGCTCTTAAATTTCGTCTCCATTGCCAGAGAGGTCCGGTGAGGTTAAGTCCTAAATTCCAAAAAAGATCATCTAATCCGTCTATATTATTGCTGCCATATGAAACAGAACCATTTAAACTAAAGCGAGGATACAAATTAGCCACTGCCGCACCTATTTCTGCATTTTGTGCTATAAGTTCTTGCTCTGCTTCCACTATATCCGGCCTATTCTTAACAATTTCGGAAGGGATAGCTAGAGCAAGATCCAAATCGTACTTCTGATTTTCTAAACTGTTTCCATTTGCAATAGTGGAAGGCAATCTTCCTACGAGAACGGATAAATTTTGCTCCGTCTGTGCACTGAGTCGTTTAAAAGAAGGAACTGAACTCGCGCTAATGGCGTATTGGATTTGGGCTTGATTTAGATCTATCTCTGGAACAACACCTCCTTTAAAACGCTTTCCAATAATGATTTGCATACTGTCTCGCAGATTGGTGTTTTCAATTGCAATATTGGTTCTCTGGCGAAATTCTAGAAGTTGGTAATAACTGTTCGCAACTTGAGATATCAATTCGATCTGCAGTGCACGTTGTGCATTTATATCTGATAAAAAGAGTGCTTTTTGGCTTTCATTTAAGCGACGAAGTCTTCCCCAAAAATCCAATTCCCAAGCCATGGAAGAACCAATACTTAAGTTAGGGTCGGTGAATACAGAATTAATTCCACTAGAGCCATTGTAACTAAAAGACGGCCAAAGTGCTGCTTTTTGAATGTTCAGCAAGAGCATAGACCTTTCTACTCTTTGAGCTGCAATTAGTACATTTCTGTTATTAACTAAAGCTTCCCGAATTAAAGTGTCTAATATGGGATCTTCGAAATAGGTCCACCAAGAATTGGGAATAAACACAGAATCTACTTGAATATTCTTATCTGCAGAATTCCAGTAGGTTGGAAGGTTGAGATTGGGAGCTTCGTAATCCGGTCCAAGTTTACAGCTTCCTAAAATGAGAAAAAGAACAGTTATTTTAATAAGGGAAGGACGCAATTTATTCATCTTTCTTACTGTTTTTTAGACGATCTCTTTCTTTTTCATAGCCAGCCATTTTACCAATAAGAACGAAGAAAGCAGGATAGAGAAGCACACCTAGAAAAGTTGCAACGACCATACCACCTAGCAATGCCATTCCCATAATTTTTCTGGCCTCTGCCCCCGCACCAGAAGCAATTATTAGAGGAAGAATACCCAAGATAAACGAAAAGGCGGTCATTAGGATAGGACGGAATCTCAATTGCGCAGCTGAGATGGCCGCATCAATAAGAGACATGCCTTCATCAAATCGCATCTTGGCAAACTCTATTATAAGGATGGCATTTTTCGCCGCCATGGCAATTAGCATTACTAAGCTGATTTGACCGAAGATGTTTAATTCATATCCACCTAAGAAGAGCCGAGCGATATACATGAAAAGCAAAGCGCCTCCTAGGGCAAAAGGAGTTCCCATAAGAATACTCAAGGGCATAGTCCAGCTTTCGTATTGAGCTGCTAAAATCAGGAAGACGAAGAATAAGGAGAACCCAAAAACCACTGCTGCCGATCCTGAAGCTTTATCCTCTTGGTAGCTCATCGCATTCCAAGAGGTCGACATATCAGGAGGGAGCACCTTTTCTGCGACTTCCTTAAGTGCTTTCATGGCTTGTGCCGAGCTAAATCCATCTGCAGGTTGCCCAGTTACCTCAGCCGAGCGATACATATTGAAGCGGTTTGTATATTCTGGACCATATACTTCCCCCACCTTTATAAGTGCGGATAGCGGAACATCATCGCCTTGCGAATTTTTTACAAAAAAGAGGTTTAAGTCATTCTCATCTTTCCTAAACTCGGCTTCAGCTTGAACATAGGTTCTGTAAAGCTTTCCAAATTGGTTGAAGTCGTTGATGTATGCGCCTCCAAGAAAAGCAGCAAAAGTGTTGTAAACGTCTTCTAATTTTACTCCCGCTTGTAAAGCTTTATCGCGGTTTATTTCAATACTTTTTTGTGGCACAGAAGCCTGATACATAGTGATTGCAGACCCTATTTCTGGTCTAGCATTTGCTTCCTGTACAAAGGCTCGAACGTATTTTTCTAGGTATTGCGGATTGTTCCCACTCTTGTCCTGAATCATGATCGAGAAACCGCTTCCATTTCCTAAACCAGGAATAGGAGGAGGGCCGAAGGCATAGCCTTGACCATCTGTAATTTTCATATACAAAAAGCCGTTTAATTTCTTGGCGATTTGCAGAGCAGTGCCTTTTCGATCTGCCCAATCGGTCAATTTTACGAAGAGAAATCCAGTATTGGTAGCCATTGCACCCGAGAGCATACTAAATCCTGAAATGGTAGTAACATGCTCAACAGCGGGTATTTGTGAGAGTATATTTTCGATTTTAACAGCAGAGGCATCGGTTCTTTGTAAAGAGGCGGCCATCGGAAGTTGTAAATTCAAAAAGATATAACCTTGGTCTTCCTCTGGAATAAATCCTCCTGGCAATTTCATTCCAAGCAATGCAGTGCCTAGAATGGCTATGCCAACATATAGAACACTACGCTTAAATTTTTTGGTTAAGACGGAAGTTACATTGGTATACCCGTCTGTTTTTTTATCAAACCAATTATTGAAGCCTTTAAAGAATTTGCCAAGCAATCCTTTGGTTTCTTTTTTCTCCTTGAGGATTAAGGAGCAAAGGGCAGGGGATAGACTTAAAGCGTTAATGGAAGAAAACAGAGTAGATACCGCAACTGTAATGGCAAACTGTTGGTAGAGTTTTCCGGTAATTCCACCCATAAAGGATACAGGCAAGAAGACCGAAATTAAAACCAAAGTTGTTGCAATTACGGGCACTGTTACTTCGCGCATGGCTTTAGATGTGGCGTCTTTTGGATTCATTCCTTCCGCCATATTAACCTGAACGGCTTCAACAACAACAATGGCATCATCTACCACAATACCAATAGCGAGTACTAATCCGAGTAAAGAAAGAACGTTAATGGTAAAACCCAATAGAGGGAAAAACATAAAGGCAGCAAGTAGCGATACGGGTATGGCCAAAGTAGGAATGAGGGTGGCTCGAAGGTCTTGAATGAATAGATATACAACCAAAATCACCAGCAATAGTGCAATGATTAGCGTTTCAATGATTTCCTCAATGCCCGCTGTAATAGGTTCTGTTGAATCAAGCGCAATGGTATGGCTCATTCCTTCAGGGAATTTATCGGCCAAATCATTCATCGTTGCACGAATAGACTCGGCTAGTACAACAGCATTCGACCCGGGGGCCTGATAAATGGCGATGGTGGCCGCTGCTTGTCCATTCAACCTTGATCGTGCCGAATAGCTTTCAACCTCTAGAGATACTCGAGCAATATCACGTACCTTAACCTGACTGCCATCTGACAGAGTTCGAACAACTATATCACCAAATTGAGCTTCTGTCTTTAAGCGCTCTGGAAGACGAACGGTATAGGTGAATTCGGTACCAGCAGGAGCGGGTTCTGCACCAAATTTACCTCCGGCAACAATTACATTTTGAGCGCGCACTGCAGCAATGATTTCACTAATGGAAAGACCTAATCCTGAAAGTTTATCAGGCTTTACCCAAATGCGCATCGAATAACTACTAGCTCCAAGCACATCCACTCGTCCAATTCCAGGTATGCGGGCCAATTGATCTTTCACATTGATCAGGGCATAGTTTCCAAGGAAATTCTGATCCATAGACTCATCCGTAGAAGTCAAGCCAATCAGCATCAAGATATTTGACATTGATTTTTGGGTGGTAACCCCCATTCTCTTTACCTCTTCAGGAAGTTTTGCCGTAGCGGAAGAAACACGGTTTTGAACGAATACCGTATTCATATCCGGGTCGGTTCCTATGTCGAAGCTCACATCCAAACTCATGGTGCCATCGTTGGCATTCACGGATTTCATGTAGATCATATTATCTACTCCGTTGATCTGATCTTCAATGGGGGAGGCCACGCTTTCTTCGATACTCAAAGCATTCGCCCCTGTATAGGCCGCTCGAATTTGAACTATGGGCGGAGCAATATCTGGGTACTGTTCGATGGGAAGTCCTAGAATACTAATGAATCCAACAACTGTCATTACAATAGCAATGACAATAGCCATAATGGGGTGCTCTACAAAAAAATGATGTTTAGTTGGCTTCTGCATCAGAGCTTAATGTCATTTACAGATTCAAATTTCGCTTCCTCTGCATTGATTTTCGAGCCTGACTTTAAGGTTTGAATCCCTTCTAAAACTATCTTTTCTCCTTCATTGATTCCTTGGCCTACAATGACTAAATCACGAAGTACGTCTCTAATTTGAATATTTCTCTTCACTGTAGAATCGCCCTGAACCACAAAAACAAATTTTTGACCTTGAAGGTCTGCTATTGCTCTGGCTGGAATGGCAATTACATTTTCTTCTCTTTCCTGAGTAACCCTTAAACGTACAAACTGACCAGGGCGAACGAAATTGTTTTTATTTGGAAAAACAACCTGGGCGCGAATAGAACCAGTAGCAGATTCAACGGCTCGATCTAAAAAAGAAAAAGTGCCCTTGGCATCTAAGGTGCTACCGTCGGATAGGATAATCGAAAAGTCCATTGGTTTTCTGTCCTGTTCTTTTTCCTCTTGTCGAATTCGGGCCAGTTGTAAATAACGTTGCTCCGGAATAAAGAATTCTACTTTAATGGAGTCTATTCTACTTACTGTGTTTAAAATTACAGGATTTGGAGATCGACCTACAAATTCACCTGTTGTGGCTATCGTTTTCCCTATCACACCATTTATTGGAGCCTGAATGTCAGCATAGCCCAATTCGATTTGAGCTAGGCTCACTTTTGCTTCGGCAGCCTTAATAGCCGCTTCAGAGGCATCGAAGCTTGCAATAGCAGCGTCTAAATCGCTTTTACTTACTGCGTTATCCTCTGCCAATGGTTTAATTCTATCAAGATCGTTTTTTGCCTTTACGCCAGCCACTTTTGCTTGAGCCAATTCGCTCTTAGCGGCATTCAATTTAGCCTGATAAGACATTGGATCTATGGAATAGAGTAGTTGCCCCTTTTTAACACTAGATCCCTCCTCGAAATGTATTTTTTCCAAAAAGCCTTCTACTCTCGCTCGAATGGGAATATCTTGAATACCATAAACCTGAGCAGGAAATTCTCCCCAATAGGGTATGGCTTGTTTTTTAAGAGTTAATACGGGTAATGTTTTTACAGGTATTTCTGCCGCTTTTTCATTGCATGAAGTCGCTAGAAGAAGGAGAAATAATGGCAATGCTAAACGCCTTGTATGCTGAAGCACCATGGATCTAAAGATAAAAGATTCGCTTTTTGAAATACAAAAGCGAATCTAATACACTCCATTGAATTATAATCGATTAAATTTCTCGATTCGGATCAAAAGCTTCTAGGTAATCTGCTACTCTACGAACAAAAGATCCGCCTAGAGCCCCATCTACCACTCTGTGGTCATAGGAGTGAGATAAGAACATTTTATGACGAATGGCAATTACATCACCGTCAGCGGTTTCCAAAACAGCCGGCTTCTTCACAATGGCACCAGCGGCCATAATAGCCACTTGAGGTTGGTTAATAATGGGGGTTCCCATTACATTTCCAAAGGTCCCCACATTCGTTAATGTGTAGGTACCGCCCTGAATCTCATCGGGTTTCAACTGATTGTTTCTTGCTCTTGAAGCGAGATCGTTTACTGTCTTAGTTATCCCTAAAAGATTTAGACGATCGGCATTTTTTATAACCGGTACGATTAGATTTCCACTTGGCAAAGCCGCGGCCATGCCGATGTTTATATTCGCTCTTTTTACAATCTTATTATCTGGGGTAACCGAAATATTGATCATCGGAAAATCCTTGATTGCTTTGGCCAATGCTTCTATGAAGATAGGAGTGAAGGTAATCTTCTCTTTTTCTCTTTTAAAGAAGCTATCTTTTATATTATTTCTCCAGTTTACCAAATTGGTTACGTCTACTTCAACAAAAGAAGTGACGTGAGGAGATACATGTTTAGACATCACCATATGATCTGCGATAAGCTTTCTCATACGATCCATCTCCATAATCTCGTCCTGAGCATCAATGGATACGTTGGGTGCAGATGGGGGAGTTGAAGTTGCAGGGGCTTTGACTGTGGCAGCTGGGCTAGGACTACTTTTTGTTTCTATTGCTGCGGCGGCTGGAACTGCTGTAGGCATCGATTTCTCTCTATTCGAGAGGAAACCAAGAATGTCTTCTTTGGTTACTCGTCCTTCTGATCCACTGCCTTGAATGGTTTCAAGCTCATTTAAACTCACCCCTTCTTCTTTGGCAATGCTTCTTACCAATGGGGAATAAAACTTGCCGTTTGCTTCTCTAGGAATATCCGCTGCAACAGAAGTAGCGGCGATTGCATGATTAATAGATTCTGCAATTACTTCAGTCTCAACAGGTGCAGATGCCGTAGCT
>Ga0136655_1000676_pt1 | contig 15565 bp, 11 predicted proteins | sample CPBDNA_2_FD_94863 | JGI IMG/M metagenome (GOLD analysis project Ga0136655, IMG submission 94863) | Freshwater to marine salinity gradient microbial communities from Chesapeake Bay, USA - CPBay_Spr_15_0.8_DNA (version 2) | ecosystem: Environmental > Aquatic > Marine > Coastal | place: USA... | reverse complement strand
CAGCAGTTTGACCTTTCCAAGCATACACCTGTACGCCTGCAGCAGCAATAGCAGCAGCAGCATGATCTTGTGTTGAAAAAATATTGCAAGAAGACCACGTTACCTCTGCACCAAGTGCCTTCAAAGTTTCGATCAAAACTGCAGTTTGAATCGTCATGTGAAGACATCCTGCAATTCTTGCGCCTTTTAAAGGCTGAGCAGCTCCAAATTCCTGACGTAAAGCCATCAGTCCTGGCATTTCAGCTTCAGCGAGTTTAATTTCTTTTCTACCCCACTCCGCAAGTGAAATGTCTTTCACTTTGTGTTGGATAAACTTTTCAGATTTAATTTCTGACATAATATGTATTGTTTACTGATTAAATTCTTAAAAACTCACGCAAAGGTACCGCATAAAATTCGGAATCTAAAATCAAACTCTAGTTCTTGAATACAACTTCTTTCATCTCAAAAAGTTGAATCTCACCATTTTCTCGTTCGATTTCAAGTTTTCCCTGCGCAGAAATTCCTACAATTTTTCCTCTGAAATCCCCAAATGAATCCTCATAATTACTCCAAACATCTGACTGGTAAAGATTATACAGATACTCTGATTTAATTTCAAACCATTTCCCCCGCCTGAGCTGTATGTAGCCTTGCTCAATCTGAATAAGTAACAATCGGAAAAGCTCAGTTAAATCAAATTTACTTCCTGTAACTTTTGCCAGGGATGTTGCTTTTGGGTTTTCGAATTGTAATTGATTGACATTGATCCCAACACCTACGATTGCATATTCCCAATTCGATCCCGTGTAGGAATTTTCAATTAAAATCCCACCTATTTTACCAAAATCAGGAAGGATCAAATCATTTGGCCACTTAACTTGAAGGTCGGGGATATACCCCTTTAAAATCTTACGAATACTGTTTGAAACAGCCATATTGAGGTAGAACTGCTCTGATATATCCAGGAAATTCGGCTTTAATATCAAAGAAAAAGTAAGATTCAACCCTTTCTCGGTTATCCATTTATTTCCTCGTTGACCTTTACCTTGGATTTGATGATCAGTAATAACTACAGTTCCCTCATATGCGCTACGATCTTTGACTAGATTCAATGCAGTGTCATTGGTAGAGTGACACTCTGGCAGGAAATGAACATCTTTACCCAAGAAAATCGTGTTGGCAAGGATTTTATACATAAACTTAAAAATAGCTGAAATCTGATTTTCCGAAGAAGATTTTGTAAAATTAAATCAATAATATGACAGCAGAAGCGCTGAGCAAAATAATCACAAAAGGAATGGAAGAGAAAAAGGCTTCCGATATTATCATCCTAGACCTTAGAAGCATCAAAAACTCTGTTACAGATTTTTTTGTCCTTTGCTCCGGAAATTCAGACACTCAACTCGAAGCAATTTCAGATTCCATCGAAGAAGAAGTCTTTAAAGCAGGCGAGAAAGGTCCTTGGCAAAGAGAAGGGAAAAATAGTGGACAATGGATCTTGATGGATTACGTGAACGTTGTAGCCCATATTTTCCTTAAAGAAAAGAGAGATTATTTTGGACTTGAGGAATTATGGGGAGATGCAAAAATCACTAAAATCAATTAAAAGTTTCAAACTTTAGAACCCTGATTCCGTTTTAACATAAGTTTATAGAATTATAACCAAGCAATGAGCGACACAAATAAAAATAAAAAAAAATTTGTCCCTAAGGCACCACAAAAACCTAATTTTCAACTTTGGTTGATTATAGTTGCTGTTTTGGTTCTTGTTGGACTCACTTTCTTTCAGAATAGGAATTCAGTAATTGATATTACCCAGAAGAGATTCGAAGACATGTATGTCGCCGGAGATATTTCCAAAGTGACTATTGTCAAAAACATGGAACGGGTGGATGTGACGTTGAAAAGTACCGCACTGACAGACCCCAAATACAAGACTGAATTGGAAGCCAATTCTGCATTCTTTAATCCTACAGGACCACACTATTCTTTCCAAGTGGCCTCTTTAGATAAGTTTGCGAATGATTTTGACACTTTAAAAGAAAGCGTTCCAGAAGCAGATAGAATCGAGCTGAAAGTTGCCAATGAGGAAAATTGGGGTAGTTATTTTTCAAGTTTCGGATTCCTGATCCTATTATTTGTTCTCTTCTGGTTTATGATGCGAAGAATGGCCGGCCCATCAGGTCCAGGTGGACAAATTTTCAACGTGGGTAAATCCAAAGCGCAACTCTTCGATGCTGAAAACAAAGTAAAGATCACATTTGACAATGTGGCAGGGTTGGATGAAGCCAAAGAAGAAGTTCAAGAGATTGTTGAATTCCTCAAGAAACCTGAAAAATTCACTAGACTTGGTGGTAAAATACCTAAAGGAGCATTACTAGTAGGCCCTCCAGGAACAGGCAAAACCCTCCTTGCAAAAGCTGTAGCAGGTGAAGCAGGCGTTCCTTTCTTCACTCTTTCGGGTTCTGATTTTGTGGAGATGTTCGTAGGTGTCGGAGCGGCTCGAGTGAGAGACTTATTTAAGCAAGCAAAAGAAAAAGCGCCTTGTATAATCTTTATCGATGAGATCGACGCAATCGGTAGATCAAGAGGTAAAGGACAAATGCCTGGCTCGAACGACGAACGTGAAAACACCCTAAACTCCCTTTTGGTAGAAATGGATGGCTTTGGAACGGATAGTGGAGTTATTGTGGTAGCGGCGACCAACAGGCCTGATGTTTTGGATTCAGCATTGTTAAGACCAGGAAGATTTGATCGTCAGATCTCTATCGACAAACCAGACATTAATGGAAGAGAAGCCATTTTCAAAGTCCATCTAAAGCCAATTAAAACGGCAGATGATGTCGATCCTAAAAAGTGTGCCGCACAAACTCCAGGTTTTGCAGGTGCTGAAATCGCTAACGTTTGTAATGAAGCTGCTTTAATTGCTGCAAGACGAAATAAAGATGCAGTAGATATGCAAGATTTTCAAGATGCAGTAGATCGAGTAATCGGTGGTCTTGAGAAGAAAAATAAAATTATATCACCGGATGAAAAGAAAATCGTTGCTTATCATGAAGCAGGTCATGCTGTAGCAGGCTGGTTTCTGGAGCATGCTGATCCTTTGGTCAAAGTAAGTATCGTCCCTCGAGGGGTCGCGGCACTAGGCTATGCGCAATACCTTCCTAAAGAACAGTTTTTGTATCAAACAGAACAGTTGGTTGATGAAATGTGCATGACCCTTGGTGGAAGAGCAGCAGAGCAGATTATCTTCAACAAAATCTCTACAGGCGCATTAAGTGACTTAGAGCGTGTTACGAAGATGGCCTATTCTATAGTTTCTGTATATGGTATGAATGAAAAGATCGGAAATGTCTCCTTCTACGATTCTAAAGCTGATGGATACAAAATGACCAAACCTTACTCGGAGACTACCGCTGAAACTATCGATGAAGAAGTAAGAAAGCTGATTGCTTCCGCTTACGATCGAACTATAACTTTATTGACCTCCAAAAAAGGAGAATTGGAGATTTTGGCCAAAGAGCTCTTGGAAAAAGAAATACTTTTCCAGGCTGACTTGGAAAAGCTTATTGGTAAGCGTCCTTTTGAAAAGGAGACTACTTACCAGGCATTTACTAATAAAAAAGAATCTGCTCCCGAAGTAATCACAGACAAACTGGACACTCCGGAGGTACAAAGTGAAGCCGAAGTTCAGGGTGAACCAGAGATTCTACCGGATAGCAAAAAAGATAACTAATATTTTCAACAAAAGCCTCGAATGATTCGAGGCTTTTTTATTTTTGCGCCTGCCTCTTATCTTTCCATATGCAAGCAATCAAGCTCGAAATTCCCCTAGCGGGTAAAAAATTATATTTTGCTTCAGATTTTCATTTGGGAGCGCCAAATCCTAAGGAAAGTAAAATACGCGAGCAGCGTATCATTCGATGGTTAGACTTGATTGCTGATGATGCTGCAGGGATATTCTTAGTCGGTGATATTTTCGACTTTTGGTTTGAGTATGCAGAAGTAATTCCTAAAGGATTTATCCCCTTCATTTCGAAGATTGCTTCACTGAGAGCTCAAGGTATTCCTATTTATTTCTTTACTGGTAATCATGACCTCTGGATGCGAGACTACTTCACGACTGAGTTGGGAATCCCTGTTTATCATGGGCCAATTTGGTTGACTTCAGAAGGGAAAAGCTTTTTAGTAGGGCATGGGGATGGATTAGGCCCAGGAGATCGCTCCTACAAAGTGCTTAAAAAAATCTTTACTAATCCCCTTTCCAATTGGCTTTTCAGATGGATTCATCCAGATTTAGGAATCAAGCTGGCCAAATCCTGGTCAGGACACAGCCGGATTACCAATAATGAGAAAGATGAAAGTCACTTTCTGGGAGATGATGAGTGGTTATGGCAATATTCAAAGGAGGTAGAAGAAAAAACACATTTTGATTATTACGTGTTTGGCCATCGACATCTGCCACTTGAGCTCCAGGTTGGCGAAAAGTCAATTTATTTCAACCTGGGTGAATGGGTAAGTCAAAATAATTTTTTGCATTTTGATGGGAGTAAGCCTAGACTAATTGAATTTGAAAAATGAAGCGATTCCTCTTACTCTTTCTTATCATATCCCCACTTTTAGGATTCCCCCAGCAAAACCAATTCGGGAATCCTCTTGCAGAGATTGATTTAGAGTACCTTGACTTGGTTTCTTTTGATACCAAGGATAACCTATTTTTGAGTAGCACAGCGGGAGACATTTACCAATTCGACAGATTCGGGAAACAAACCAACCTCTTCTCCCCTCTTCGACAAGGAAGGCTCACTCAATTAGAAGCTGCATGGAGCGTAAATATTTTCAGCTTTTCAGCTGATCTTCAAGAATACCGGATTTTAGATCGCTTTTTAAATCCGTTGTACGAAAACGGTTTCCTTCTTGCAGATGTCAATCTAGCGAAGGCAGCAACCTTGGGAAACAATAATGTGGTTTGGGTTTGGGATGAATCAGATTTGAGTCTAAAATCTTTAGATTACCTCAGAAATTTGGTAATACAAAGCCAACCGCTTAATCTTATTGTCAACTCTAAAGATTTGGAAGTAATCGATATTAGAGAGTTTAAAAACCGCCTCTTTATGAATATTCTACATGAAGGGATTTTTATCTTTGATAATCAGGGCAATCTTATCCGGAAAATAAAGCTCATACTTAACGAGAAAATGTGCTTTTATAATGAGCACCTATTTTGGATTGAAAATGACTTTTTGATGAGCATGTCAATCAAATCGCAGGAGGTTTTTAAAGTTGCTAAGCTCAATAGCCCCGCATCCACTTCCATCCAAATAGGTCAAGACCGATTAGCACTTATTCAAAAAGATAAAATCATGCTCTATGAATCACCTCCTTGGATAAAAATGATTCGCTAAAAGCGTTCGTGAATAGCGACTTAATAAACGGTATAGAATTTAGGAGACTTGCTTCTGAGGTAAATAATTTGGTCATGAAAAATGATCCGAGTCCAAATACTTAAACTGGAACCCAATATCTTTTAAATTTTGCTGAGGAACCATCGTTGGGGAGACTTCCTCTCTTAGTGCAAGCTAGACGCACTACCACCATTAATAATGTTGAATAATTGTCTTTGTGAAAAAAATCCAGATAGAAATCTCTGGATTTTGATTTAAAATTTAAGCGCATCTGGCAGAAACTTCCCCGCCAAATCCTCATAATATGGTCTCAATTCTTTCACATTTGGCGGTACTGCCGCCTTTGAATAAAGGTCATATGGGTTGAACTTATTCACCCATTCAAACAGCTTATGATCATCTTTATTCATCAAATGCCCATAGGCATTCTCTCGATGTTGGGAATAAAAACTATGGTAACGTAGCATCGCCAAGCCCTCTTCTGGCAAATAGTCTTTCATGATCTGATAAATGTATTCATCATGTCCCCAAGACAAATGCACTTTGTCTAAACCACAATTAGGCTCATAAACTCCATACTTAGTGCTGAACCGGCTGTCCTTACTATCAGGATTTGCTTGAAAAAACTCTGGATAAACTATCTTATCCGAATGCTTACACCCAACTGGAAAAGTATCTCCGACTACACACCATTGTGGTTCTCCAAAAAGGCAAAGCACTTTACCCAAATCATGAAGAAATCCAGTCAATACAAACCAATCCGGCTGCCCATCAGCTCGAATTGCTTCTGAGGTTTGGAGTAAATGTTGGGTCTGATCTAAATCAGTATCTGGATCGGAATCGTCCACAAGAGTATTTAAAAATTCTACTGCCTCCCAAAGTGTCAATTCTTTTCTATCAAACTTTAGAAACTCTTTCTCCTTACCTAAAACAAAATCATAGGTTTGATTCAGGTGATTTACTCTATAAAATTCTTTTACAGTTTCCCGTTTTGGATCATCATAGTTCCTAAACTCCTCTTTTACTTTTACAAGAGCTCCATCCTCAGGATATCTTTCTAGAAGATCTTCCTCCCAAAGCTCTTCAATTTGTTGTGGTGTAAGGTCTTTCATACGTAGTGAATTTGGACTAATATAATGATTTTCAACGATTTCAATTTCCAAGCCAAATGTAAATCGCAATAGTTAACACGACTAATAAAATGCCTAAATGACGTGCGTATTTCCATGGATGTAGATCTACTGGCCCAATATCGGAAGGTTTGAATTTATTGGTATTGGGATAAAAATAAGAAACTCCAAACATCACTAGCATATTCAAAATAAACTCAATCCCCCAAATATGTACGAAGTGGATATTTATCGGAAAAATAAAGACGGTCAGAATGTAAAAAGTCAACCCAACTAACAATCCCATTTTGGCTCCCATAGCTGAGATTTTAGGCAAGAAGAGACCCGCCATGATAATCGAAGCGATTGGAATAAAGAAAATACCATTAAGTTGCTGTAGGAGTTGGTAGAGACCTTCGGGAGCACCAGCCACCAAAGGGGCCGCCATGATTGCGCAAATGGCAAGTATTATTGAGGTAAGCTTACCAATCCACACTAATTGCTTTTCCGTTGCATCTTTTTTTAAATGCCTTTTATAGATCCCAAGACTAAAAATCGTAGCAGTGCTATTCAAAACGCTATTGAAAGTACTCAGCACTGCACCCATCACCACGGCGGCAAAGAACCCTGTCAAGCCAACAGGCAATACTTTTTTGATCAGTGCTGGATAGATTAAATCTTGATTATCATACAAACTGTCTCCGAAATAATAAAACCCAATAACTCCAGGCAAAATGATAATCAGCGGAACAAATAGCTTCAAAACACCGGTATAGAGCAAACCTTTTTGAGCTTCCGCTAGGTTCTTTGCTCCAAATGCTCTTTGAATAATAGTCTGATTCATACACCAGAAATATAGCTGATTGATCATCAAGCCGGTAAATAAGGTTTCAAAAGGCAGAACAGAGTCTTTTGCCCCTATCACGTTAAATTTTTCAGGAGCAGATTTATATACTTTACTTAAGCCTTCCATAATATCCCCTCCGCCGATATCCCAAAGCGAAAAACCCAAGACTAAAAGCCCTCCAACAAAAAGTCCAATTCCATTAATTGTATCAGAAAATGCCACCGCCTTTAATCCACCAAAAATTGCATAAATAGAACCAATAACTCCAATAACAATGACTGTCAACCACAAGCCTTCTTGTTGACTGATTTCAAGGGTCTCAGAGACGTTGAAAATACTTTCAAGATTAATGGCCCCTGTATAGAGCACTATGGGTAGCAAAGTCACTACAAAAGAAACAATCAAGAAAAGTGCGACCAAAGTTCTGGTCATCCGATCAAACCGATATTCCAAATATTGAGGGATCGTCGTCAATCCCATCCGAAGGAAGCTGGGAATAAAATATAAGGCTCCTATCACCAAAGCAATAGCTGAAGTAACTTCCCAGGCAATAACGATAAAGCCATTTTTATAGGCTGAGCCATTCATTCCGATCAGGTGCTCAGTAGAAATATTCGTCAAAAGCATGGAGCCTGCAATCACAACTCCTGTCAAACTCTTTCCTCCTAAAAAATATCCCTCTTGGGTATCGAGTTTATCTTTGCGAAGTTTGTACCAAGAAAAAATGGCTACAAAACCTGTGAAAGCTAAAAAGGAGATAATTGTAAGGGTCATGTTAATTGGGCTAGGATCACAAAAAATTAATATACAGGAAATCAATAAACTATCGCCACCCTACTTACGCAATCGTTTCCCAAATCAACAATCTTGGAAACAAAAAAGACCCTTCGAAAAGGGCCTTTTTTAATATTGACTTTTAAATATCTGATAATTTGTCTATCCAAAGAAAGTCCTAGCCTGAAGACTTGAACCAAAATATTCTTTGTATTTCTCTGCGAAAGCTCTGTTAGTGAACTAATCCAACTAACGGACTCTACAGAAAAAAAGACTATCCGATTTTGACCAATTCTATATCGAAAATCAAATCCTTCCCTGCCAATTCATGATTGGCATCCAAGGTGATTTTAGTCTCGTCAATATCAACTACCGTTACTGGCATTGGCTGACCGTTTCCTCCCTGAAGCTGAAGCACCATACCAAGCTCAGGCTTGATATCAGCAGGCACTTCCTTCACAGGCACTTCGATCATCATATCTTGCCTACGTTCTCCATAAGCTTCTGCAGCTACGATCCTAACTGTTTTTTTGTCTCCGATCACCATGTCATACACAGCACTATCGAATCCTTTAATCATATTCCCATCTCCGAGAGTAAAACCTAACGGAGCTCTTGATACCGAAGAATCAAATACACTTCCATCTTCCAATTTTCCGGTGTAATGCACTTCTACTGCATCCCCTTTTTTAGCTTGCATAATATTATATTTTAGTAAAGCCTAAAGGTAAGAAAATTCTACTAGGCCGAAAAAACCGAACATAACTGTCCGATAACAATCTAAAAGCGTACACTTTCGGACACATTCGTTCAGAAATAGTCCTGAAATAGGTTAATTTAGGGTTGGCATCATTTTCCCATACCCATAACCAAAGAATCAACCATGGAAAATCAAGAGTTAGGCAGGATCCTCATCATCGACGACAACGAAGATTTATTATTTGCAGCAAAAATGCTATTGAAGAAACATGCCAAAGAAGTCATGATCGAGCAAGATCCAAGAAGGATTCCTTTTTTGATCAATAACAACAACTACGATGTGATTCTGCTCGACATGAATTTTCGGGAAGACACCACCTCCGGCAAAGAGGGTTTTCACTGGTTGAAACAAATCAAAGAAATCGACCCAAAGGCAGTAGTAATCTTAATCACCGCTTTTGGAGATGTGGAAATGGCTGTCCAAGCTCTCAAAGAAGGTGCGACTGACTTTATCCTTAAGCCTTGGCAAAATGAAAAACTCATTGCCACTCTTTCCTCCGCAATCAAATTGAAGGAAAGCTACAATGAAGTAGATAAGCTTCAGAAAAAGCAAAAGCAACTTCAAACTGACTTGAAGAAGCCTTACAGCGATATCATCGGGCAATCTGCTTCCATGAAAAATATTTTCTCTATAATTGATAAAGTCGCTCAAACCGATGCCAATATTTTAATCTTGGGAGAAAATGGTACGGGTAAAGAACTTATCGCACGAGCGATTCATGAGCGATCTCTACGCAAAGACGATATCTTCGTCGGTGTGGATATGGGTTCGATTACCGAATCTCTTTTCGAATCATAGCTTTTTGGTCATAAACGTGGCGCATTCACCGATGCCAAAGAAGATCGTGCCGGCCGATTTGAAGTGGCAGACAATGGAACCCTTTTCTTGGATGAAATCGGAAATCTCTCCATGCCTCTCCAATCCAAACTTTTGACCGTACTTCAAAAGCGGGAAGTCACACGAATCGGTACCAACAAATCAATTCCTGTAGACATTCGCCTGATCTGCGCTACCAATCTGCATGTGCATGAAATGGTAATGGAGAACACCTTCCGTCAAGATTTACTATATCGAATCAATACTGTGGAGATTTTTCTTCCACCCCTTCGAGATCGTCACGATGACATCCCTGTTTTAGCCAATCACTTCCTGAAAAGCTATGCCCAGAAATACCGAAAGAATTTCATAGGCTTTACTTCTTCTGCACTTGACTTACTTCAGCGTTATGGCTGGCCAGGAAATATTCGAGAACTTCAACATGCGATCGAGCGGGCCATCATCATGGCCGAAGGAGACCAGTTGGATGCGCGTGACTTCTTCTTCCTTTCTGCAAAGCCAGCCTCTGATAAAGCTCCTCAAGCCATTACGCTCAATCTTAATGACATGGAGCAGACGACTATTCAGCGAGCCATCGACAAAAATGGGGGAAACATTTCCAAAGCAGCCAAAGAACTCGGATTGACCCGGGCTTCACTTTACAGGAGGTTAGAAAAATATGGACTATAAAGTAGGCTTACTCGGCCGGATCGCCTTTCTCTCCGCCTCACTTTTCCTTTTAGCATATACCATCTTTGACAGCTGGGGAGTTTTTATGATTTCCCTTTTGCTGATTTTAGTCATTTTCCAGATTATTTATCTGATCAAATACTCTCAAAACTCCTATCAAAAAGTTAGGATCTTTCTGGATAACATCAAGCAGGATAAGTATTCTCAACTTTATCCGGTGAAGTTTGACGGGACAGAAAATGATGAGCTCCACATCGAGTTTAATGCAATTCTGGCAAAGCTCAAAGAAGATCAAGCTGAAAAAGAGGCCAATTTTCAATACTTCAGATCAGTATTTAAACATTTGAGTATAGGACTGATCACCTTCGGTGAAAACGGGCAAATCCAACTTCTTAATACTTCTGCAAAGCGAATTCTAAACGTGGAAAATCTCACGAAAATTGATGAAATCGAAGGGATTAATAAAGAGCTCCACTTAGCAATCCAAAACCTCAAGACTGGTGGTAGTGAACTGATCAAAATCGCCCATCCTGATGGTATTATGCAACTCTCAGTATATGTGATCGAACTGCTGATGCGTGGGGAAAAATTTAAACTCGTCTCCCTTCAAAATATCCAATCCGAATTAGAGGAGAAGGAAATGGAAGCCTGGCAAAACCTCGTCAAGATTCTGACACACGAAATCATGAACTCCATCGCTCCGATCTCTTCGCTTGCAGGTACGATCAAAAGTGACTTAGAGTCCAAAATAGATACCCTCACCGAAATAAGTCCACAGGATTTGGAAGATTACCAAATGGGGATTTCCACTATTGAAAAACGAAGCCAAGGCCTCATCAGCTTTGTATCAGATTTCCGCTCTTTGGCTCACATTCCGGTGCCAAAATTTAGCAGTATCGCCATATCCAAGCTCTTTGACCAACTCGAAGTGCTTCTAAAGCATCAACTAGATTCTGGGCAAATCAAATTAAAAAAGGAGCTAGACCCGAAAGAACTGATTCTTTTCGGAGATCAAACCCAGATTGAGCAAGTGTTGATCAACTTAACCCAGAATGCCATTCAAGCGCTAGAAGATTGTGAAGAAAAGGTGATCACCCTCCGTGCCTACATTGATGAGGCAGGCAAAATCATCTTAGAAGTAAGCGATACCGGCAAAGGAATCGAAGAAGAAGCTTTGGGAAAAATTTTCATCCCGTTCTTTACTACAAAGAAAAAGGGATCCGGAATTGGACTCAGCCTTTCCAAGCAGATCATGCGTCGCCACAAAGGCAATATTCAAGTTAGGTCAGAACAAGGTGAGGGAACTACTTTTAAGTTGATCTTCAATGGATAGTAATTGCGGGGAAAGTAAAAAGTTTGAGGTGGAAAATGAAATCTTAAAAAAGACTATCGGAGAAATAGAAAACAAAATAACAGAAGGCCTATACCTCTAAAGAAAAGTTAATAACCTTCTGTCAAATTTTATTAGTCAATTAAATATTTTTACAAGATCACTTAACTGTTAATTTATTTATTTGAGAGTATTTGATATCCCCATTTTTAAAATATGCTTTTACTTGTATTTTATATACACCTTCTCCCGCATTTAACCAATTGAATTCAAAGGGTAAATTAAGTGAGGAACCAAGCAAAACACTATCACGAAAATATTCAATTTTTTGAACTTCACTTACAGCACTTGTAGCTGTTGCCTTAATTATAACAGTTGAATTTTTAAGAGCTGTGCTATTATTTAAAGGAGCTGTAATATTCACATTAGTATCTTTTGTGAATTGTGTAAGTAAAATTTTACCTCCCGTTGTAGGTGATGGCGAAGTTGTAACCTTATAAGGCTGAGTTGAGATAGCTGCTGGCAGGTTAATACTTAAGTCATCAACGTAATATGCGGTCGTATTTGGAAGGGTCTTATCTGCGTAGGCATTTATACTATATTGATTGACGTCTACCTCTGGCCTTAATGTATTTCTAAGACCGGTGTCAGCCACTAAAACGTCGTCTTGCCAGAGTAATACTCTTCCATTACTTCCCCTGTCTTGAATGATTCTCATTTGAATTTTCACCCATTTGTTTACAGGTAGATCTATTCCTACAGGAGCTTTCCAAACCACATTTGTTCCTCCCCAAAATTTTTGAAGATCGGCAAGCGTTAGGTAATTGGCTCCTCCTGAACCAGCTCCACCTCTAACATCTATGCCAACTGTAAAATGAGGAGTATTTATTTGATCTGGACCAGTACCTGGCCCACCTGGTGCAAATTTTACACCTTTCGTTTGTAGAAAATTAAACCAAGCATTATTTGGATCTAAATCTATTCTGGAAGGAAGATAGACATATTGTGTAAAAATAAGATCCATATTACTACCAATTTCTTTCCACCTAAAATTTCTCGTGCCATGAGAATTCCCACTTGTAGTATTAATAGATAACTTAAGAGAATTTTTTCCCGTCCTTGCAAAAGTAGTAGAAACTGCACTATTTCCAGTCCCAGTATTATATTCTCCCCCTCCCCCATCACTGGTCCACTCACTTTGATTACCTCCTTCATGACCTGCAGACCAGAGCAATTGACCTAAATTATTGGAGGGTATAGCAAAAGCATTATTTTCATTAGAAATAAAACTATTTTTTGCGATTAGTTTGGTTAAAATTTTCCGGGAATAGGATTTATTCTCAGAAATTTTAACTTTCCCAAAACCGAAATTCTCGACAATAGTTAAGGGAAAAAATAAGGCGATTAAATTTAAACTTATTATTAATATAGTTTTCATGATTATTCTTATTTAATACTAGGGTTGATACTGAACATACTCATTATTTCTTAATAAACTTCTTACTGGAAATATTATTTCCGTTTGCAGTTACCTGTAAAACATAAACTCCGTTTTTCAAATCAGAAACGTCAACAGTTACCGTAGATCCTTCAGGTCTTGCCTGAAAGGTCTTGTGGACTGCACCACTCATTGACACCACTTTAAATTCAAAATCATAAATTCCATCCAAATTTGTGAAGATTACATTAAGGAATTCTGTAGTTGGATTAGGACCGATTACATATTCCAATTGAATGCTACTAATATCTTTATTAGCACTTAAAAGCATTGGTTCCGAATAAACGACTGTGCCTGTTGCATCTACTGCTCTAGCAATTATCTGGTGTTCCCCTTCTGGAATATTCTTCCATTCGAAACTATATGGCTGCGTTTCAGAACTCCCTAATTTTTCCCCGTCCAAAAGATACTCTACAAAAGCAACTTTGTTCTCAAATTCAATTAGTTCAACTTCAAGTCCTAAATCTCCTCCTTTTTGTACTTCTCTTTTAGCGTTTGAACCAATTAATTTAACAGCCGCTTGATTTCTTTTCAAAACTTGAATTGGTATAGCGATTGTTGAAATTTTAGTTCCGTCAACATAAATTAGCTGTGCTGACAGTTCATAATCACCTTGTCTGGTATTTCTCCATGTATAATCATAAGGTGCTAAAGTCGAACTCCCAATTCTTATATTTCCTCGGAAATAATCAACCCGATTAATAGGATTGCTATTCTCAGGAATTCCCACCCTTATAGTGATGTTTTCACCTTGTATGAAGGTAGCATCCTTAATCGGATCTATAATTTGGAAGATTGGTTGAATTTTTTCCTTCACCAGAATGGACACAGATTCTGATATTTTAAATTTACTTGGGTCCTCGCCAATTGCTTTCGCTGTAATAGTGTGTTGAGTTGAAGCAGGGCTGAGCCACATAAATCCAAATGGACTGATGTTAGAAGACCCGATAAGTTGACTTCCGCTATAATATTCCACTTTCTTCACCGATTCAGCAGAGCCTTGGAACATCACAATTAATCCAACATTAACATTTGCATCGAATTCTTGATTATTTACAGGAGTAACTATTAATACTTCAGGAATAACAACCTCGATTGGAGCCACTGTAGTCACTTTCTCAACCACGTTAATATTGACAGCAGTTGATACGGTTATTGTTCCTTTATCGTCTGTTGCCTTCGCGGTCAGGCTGAAGCTTCCAACTGAAACGTTTGTCCAGGCAAAGCTGTAAGGGGAAGTAGTGTCTGTGCCCAACAAGGTGTTTCCGTTGAAGAATTCTACTTTGGTGATCGTTCCGTCCGTATCTGCTGCGTTTGCAGTGATGCTGATGTTGTCACCCTGAGTAAACTGGGCATTTGCTACCGGTGCGGTGATGTTTACTGTTGGAGCCACATTTGCCTTTTCAACCACATTAATAGCAACAGCTGTTGATACGCTTACTGTTCCTTTATCGTCTGTTGCCTTTGCAGTCAGGCTGAAGCTTCCAACTGAAACGTTTGTCCAGACAATGCTGTAAGGAGAAGTTGTGTCTGTTCCCAACAAGGTGTTTCCGTTGAAGAATTCTACTTTGGTGATCGTTCCGTCCGTGTCTGCTGCGTTTGCAGTGATGCTGACGTTGTCTCCCTGGGTGAACTGGGCATTTGCTGCCGGTGCGGTGATACTTACTGTTGGAGCCACATTTGCCTTGGCAACCACATTGATCGAAACAATTGTTGAAACGGTAGCGGTTCCTTTATCGTCTGTTGCCTTTGCAGTCAGGCTGAAGCTTCCGACAGGAAGGTTTGACCAGACAAAGCTGTAAGGGGAAGTGGTATCAGTTCCCAGCAGGGTGTTTCCGTTGAAGAATTCTACTTTGGTGATCGTTCCGTCCGTATCTGCTGCGTTTGCAGTGATGCTGACGTTGTCTCCCTGGGTGAACTGAGCATTTGCTGCCGGTGCAGTGATACTTACTGTTGGAGCCACATTTGCTTTGGAAACCACATTGATCGCAACAACTGTTGAAACGGTAGCGGTTCCTTTATCGTCAGTTGCTTTTGCAGTCAGGTTGAAGCTTCCGACAGGAAGGTTTGTCCAGGCAATGCTGTAAGGAGTAGTTGTGTCTGTTCCCAACAAGGTGCTTCCGTTGAAGAACTCTACTTTGGTGATCGTTCCGTCCGTATCTGCTGCGTTTGCAGTGATGCTGATGTTGTCACCCTGTGTGAACTGGGCGTTTGCTGCCGGTGCGGTGATGCTTACAGTCGGAGCCACATTTGCCTTTTCAACCACATTAATAGCAACAGCTGTTGATACGCTTACTGTTCCTTTATCGTCTGTTGCCTTTGCAGTCAGGCTGAAGCTTCCAACTGAAACGTTT
>Ga0136655_1000671_pt1 | contig 15607 bp, 14 predicted proteins | sample CPBDNA_2_FD_94863 | JGI IMG/M metagenome (GOLD analysis project Ga0136655, IMG submission 94863) | Freshwater to marine salinity gradient microbial communities from Chesapeake Bay, USA - CPBay_Spr_15_0.8_DNA (version 2) | ecosystem: Environmental > Aquatic > Marine > Coastal | place: USA... | reverse complement strand
CCGTGCTGGATAGTTTCTTGGTAAAGGCCGCGGCATCCGGTCCGCATCATCACACCGCGAATATGGAAATGATGACACTGACGCCTGACCAACGGGTCGATGTTGACGATCTTGCGCGCCACCTTGCCGATGAAAATCTGGGATTGATCCGGGCAAAGGGGTTTGCCACCTCGCTGTCCGGTCAAAAGATGCTGATCCAGGTCGTGGGGAGCCGCTGGGCAACCAGCGAGGCCGCGCAGGACAAAGCCGATGGTATTGTTTGCCTTGGCTTCAAAGGGCAGATGTCGAAGGTTGCGCTGCCTTGATCGGGCGGGATGGCTACACCTTTCTCCAGAACTCAACAGATTTAGGTGCCCTGCGACGTGATCTGCCCCGTGGGGGATGCGGACCTTATACATTCGAACACAGGCATTCAAACACGGGCATTCGAACACGGGCATTTGAACGGACTTTAATCTGACATTGCCATATTGAGGTTTGCAATCAGACGCTGCAAATGGTGTGTGTCTCAGTGCGGCGGCGCAGGATGCCGGCAAAAGTATCTGCTGTGATTTCGTGGAGCATCACATGAAAAGCCTCGTTTCTGGATTGATCATGGCCAGCGTGCTGTCTCTCTTCCCGATGCGGCCCGTCTGGGCGCAGGACTTTGCCAGGGGCGTGGCGGCGTTCGAGGCGGGTGATTATGCGGCGGCCCTGCGTGAATGGCGACCATTGGCAGAGCAGGGGAATGTCTTTGCCCAGACCAACCTTGGCTACATGTATGATACAGGCAGCGGTGTGGCCAAGGATTATGCCAAGGCCGTCAAATGGTACCGGTTGGCCGCAGAAAAGGGGAATACATCTGCCCAGAACAATCTGGGCAGCATGTATGACAATGGCAAGGGGGTGGCCCAAGACCATGTTCAGGCCTTCACGTGGTACCGGCTGGCGGCCGAACGCGACAGCCTATCTGCCCAGAACAACCTTGGATATATGTACGAAAAAGGTCGTGGTGTCCGACAGAGTTATGCGAAAGCCTTAAAGTGGTACAGGACCGCATCGCAACGCGGCAGCGCACCGGCCCAGAACAATTTGGCCACCATGTACCGTGAGGGAAATGGCATCGCGCAGAGCAATACACTGGCGCATATGTGGTACAATATCGCCGCATCACATGGATTTGACGTGGCCCAAAAGCGCAGAGATGCCATCGCGCAAGAGATGACGCCCAAGGAAATCCAGAAAGCAGAGCGATTGGCCCGAACCTGCGTTCAGAAGAAATATCGAGGCTGCTAGGGGCCTGAGCTTACGTTGTGCCGCCAAGGGCAAACAGGCAATCACCGGGCTCTACATGGGCATGCAGGCGCCGGGCCAGCACCACACCGTCAGCCATAAAGCTATGTTCAACGGGGGGCTGTTGGGGGGCCAGCAAGTTGTAGATGCGCAGCGCAGGCTGGCCTGCGCGAACGCTGTCCCCAATCTCTGCCAGCGGTTCGCACCAGCCTGCCTGCGTGGCATAGATGAACAGCTCGGCCCGGTTAAACGACAGGAATTGCGTCTTTGGCTTCGGTTTCTGATCGCCAGAGATCACCCGCCGTTTCAAGATGCCCAGATGCATCAGAACATTTTCCAAGGCCTGCTGCGTATCCTTCACGGATTGCGGTGTCAGGCTGCCGCCGCCGCCGAATTCCCCGCCGATTGCCAGCTTTCCTGCGCGGCGGGCTTGGCCAATGGCCGTGGGGCTGTGATCGTCCGTATCAATCAAGAAGACAAAGGGCAGACCCATTGCGTTCAAAGCGGCCTTCGTTGCGGCATCAATATCCTGGCCTGGCGACTTTTGCGTCAGCCCGCATGCGACATGCGCCATCGACGTGCCGCCCGCATGAAAATCAAATACCGTATCATGGCGTGGAATGATTTCTTCGGCCATGAAAGCGGCAATCTGGTCCGTGGGCGTTCCGCTGGCAGAGCCGGGATAGGAACGGTTCAGGTTTCCCCCATCCAGCGCAGAGCACCGCCTATGCGCCGCGACCGCCGGTGCATTCAGGCTTGGGAAGATCGTGATGGAGCCTGCGACATCATCGTCTGTCACTGCTTGCAGGAACTGGGTCAGGACCAGCGGTCCTTCGTATTCATCACCGTGATTGGCACCCAGCAACAGGATGGAGGGGCCATCGCCGGCATGCATCCGCCAATAGGGTATCTGGATCTGGTAGTAGGGCGAACGATCAACGGAATGGGGCACACTGATCACCCCGGACGTGGCACCGCGCTGGTCAAAATCAATGGATCCGATCACGCCTTTGAACATGAATAGCCCTCGCTTGTTTTGGCCAACCTTGGGGCAAATCAGGACAGAAGGAAAAGGATTTTTCGGATCGTCCATTCCAGACGGATATCGTTTCGATCTGTGCAGTGGCGCTTTGACTGCGATATCATACAGGAACGGTATGGGTGCACTGCGCGCGCTGGGCGGCTTTGATATAGGTGATTGTCGCAATTTTGCTGATGGGCTATCAGGTTTCCGGCCCCTTGCCTGTGCTTGGGGATGCCGCGCTGCTGGGCCGCAGGTTTGTCCATGCAGTTTTCACCAAAGCGAGGGCGCAAGATTTCAATGCAGGCCGGTCCCATCATCACAATCGGCGGGGAGAACCTGATAGATACCGTGCAAACCACGGCTTCTGATGGCGGTGTCGTGTGCACCGATAGTCTGGGCGGGTCACCTTACAACGTGGCCATTGCACTTGCCCGGCAAGGGCTGCGGCCGCATTACCTGACGCCGGTGTCGACCGATGACTTTGGCCAAAGGTTGGCAGAGAACCTGACCGATGAAGGTGTCGCGCTGGCAGGTGCCCGCCGACCTGAACCTACGACACGCGCAGTGGTCACGCTGAAGGACGGCGTGCCCTCTTATGTCTTTCACCGTGACACCACCGCAGAGCGATGCGTCACGGCCCAAGGCATCATTGCCACCATGCCCCAAGGGGCCACGCATTTTCATGCAGGCTCTTTGGCGTTTGCGGGCGGGGACGATGCGGAGGCGTGGGAAACAGCATTTCATACGGCAGCGCGCCAAGGCATGACAACATCGCTTGACCCAAATGTCCGCGCCTCACTGATTGATGATCCGCTGGGCTACCGCGCGCGGCTGATGCGGCTTTTGGCATCGGCATCCATTGTCAAGCTGAGCGATGAAGACTTGGCATGGATCTATCCAGGCCTCAGCCTTCAGGACGCGTCAAAGGCATTGCGCGCCGCGACCGGTGCGCGGCTGGTGGCATTGACCAAGGGGCCAGAGGGCGCTGAATGCTGGTCGGGTGATCTGCATGTCGCGGTGAGGAACCCTGCGTTTGATACCCTGTCAGACACGATTGGTGCCGGTGATACCTTTATGGCGACCATTCTGGCGTATCTGGTGCAGCACGGCCTTTTGTCGATGCGGGGCCTTGAAACGTTGCAGAGCGCACATTTGCAGGCATTGGTGCTGCGCGGGGTTTTCGCCGCCTGCCTGAACTGCACCAAGGCAGGCTGCAACCCGCCAACTGCCGGCGCTATTGATGATGCATTGGCGCGCGGGGCGATATGACGCTTTATCTCGATACGGCCGACATTGCGGCATGGGATGATCTGATGCCAACGGGGCTGTTTCATGGCATTACGACCAACCCGTTGCTGGCCGTGCGGGCGGGGCTTGATTACCCGTCAATCAATTGGGCCAACATGGCATCGCGTGCCCGTGATCTGGGCGCACGGGAATTTTATGCTCAGGTCTATGGCCCCCCGTCCGGCTACCTGCAATGGGCCGAGGATTTTTATCAGGCGGGCAGGTCTGCGGGCATCGAAACAATCGTCAAAATCCCACTGGTTGAGGATGCGATCCGTGCCACCCCTGCCATAAAGGCACTGGGCGGGCGCATATTGATGACGGCCTGTTATGACGCCAAGCAGATGTTCGTTGCACAGGCGCTGGGGGCCGATTTTATCGCGCCCTATTTTGGCCGGATGAAGGAAGCGGGGATTGACGCTGAGGCGCATCTGAGCGCCATGGCCGCGATCAACCGAAACAGCGCCCGGGAATGCAAGGTATTGGTGGCGTCACTGCGTTCAGCCGCGCAAATGGTGACATTGGCACATCTGGGCCATGATCACTTTACCATTGCACCGGCCGTGGCGCGGGACCTGCTGACGTGCCAAAACAGCGTGGACGCATTCGACGCCTTCGAACAGGCGATTGCCACGTCCTGAGGTATCCGTCCCGGCGTATGGACCGACCTTGCAGCTTTGTGTTTCGACAGAGTGACGTTAGGAAAGTTATCCCTGCCTGCCCGGCATATTGCGATGTGAATACGAAGCGCCTAACCATACGTCATGTTGGGTTTTGCCGCAGCTGTCTTTTTTCTGATCATCACACCCGGTCCGGGGGTCCTGTCGACTGCCGGGGTGGGGGCGGGCTTTGGATTTCGTGCGGGCGCGCGTTATGTCACGGGATTGTTCCTAGGCAACAATCTGGTGGCGGTCATGGTGGTCAGTGGGCTGGCGGCGCTGGTCCTTGCTGACCCGCGCATCCGCATTGTGCTGTTTGCGCTGTCTTTTGGCTATCTGACCTACCTGGCGCTGCGCATCGCATTTGCCGGGGCGCGGTTGGCCTTTATCGAAAAGACGCAGGCACCGGGGGTCTGGGGCGGCATCCTTTTGCAGATCATCAACCCCAAGGCCTATGCGGTGAGCACGGCATTGTTCACGGGGTTTGCCTTTTTGCCCGGCAGCTACCTGACCGAGGTTGCGCTGAAATTCGTCATCATGAATGCGATATGGGTTCCGATCCATCTGGCGTGGCTTTGGGCGGGGGTGTCGGTGCACCGGCTGAACCTGTCACCGCGCAGTCACCGGGTCATCAACATTGCGATGGCCTCTTCGATGATGCTGGTGGTGATCCTGGCGATCATTGCCCAAGTCTAGTCTGCGGGCACAATATGGCGTGATGTGACGTTTGAGAAATAGGAGGACATAGCGATGCCACGATTTTCACCTTTCCCGACCGAGGCGCTCTGCGCGCCTTCTGCCCATGCTGCGGGCCTTGCCAAGCGTGTGCGAATGATGTCGTGGTGCCAAAGACGCGGCCTGCGTGATGCCCCGACCGCTTGCCCTTCAGCGAAAATTGGAACCTTTGAATGAGCCTCTTTCGACACCCCGCCCCTGAAACAGAGCCAACGACAACGTTGGTCGATGCCATTCGTGCCAATGCGCAGGCGCATCCTGAAAAGATGGCAATCGTCTGCGGCGATGTCCGGCTCAGCTGGAGTGCGTTTGACCGTCAGATCAATCAGGTCGCAAATCTGTTGTTGGATGGGGGGCTGAAAAAGGGCGACAACATCGCGGTTCTTTCCCCAAATTCAGACGTTTACGCGGCCCTCTTTATGGGAATTCTACGGGCAGGGGGCTGTGTGACGCCCCTGTCAACGATGGCATCGCCCGACGCATTGGAAAAGATGCTGACCGATTGCGGTGCAAGGGCGCTGTTTGTGGCTGATCAATATCTGTCACTTGTGGACGGTTTCGCAGCTGGGCTGGATCTGGCCCGCTATGCCATTGATTTTGACCATCCGGCGTTTGAACCGCTGGCACCTGCGCTGCAGGGTGCCACCGTGGACGACCCGCTTGTTCCCATCCAGATGACCGATGCCTTCAATCTGATCTATTCCTCGGGCACCACCGGTACGCCCAAGGGGATCTTGCACAGTCACTGGATGCGTGCGGCCCAGATGGACCGGGTCACGCCCAACGGTTATGATGATAATGCCGGCACGCTGCTGTCGACGCCGCTGTATTCCAACACGACAATCGTTTCTTTCCTGCCGACGCTGTTTGGCGGTTCAACTGTTCATCTGATGGCAAAATTCGACGCGTCCGCGTATCTTGAAATCGTACAGCGAGAGCGGATCACCCATACCATGCTTGTTCCTGTGCAATACAAGCGCATCATGGAAGTGCCGAATTTTGATCGGTTTGACCTGTCTTCGATGCGGGTCAAATTCTCAACCTCGGCACCGCTGCGGGCGGATGTAAAGGCGGATGTGCTGGCGCGTTTTCCGGGCAAGTTGATCGAATATTACGGACTGACCGAAGGTGGCGGTGTGACCGTTTTGGTCGCGGATGAGACCCCGGACAAGCTGCATACGGTGGGAAAACCCGCGCCCAACACGCAGATCCGGCTGATAGATGACGCCGGAGCCGAAGTGCCTGCCGGGGCCATAGGCGAGATCTGCGGCAGGGGGCCGGCCATGATGGTGGGCTATTTCGGCCGCGATGATCTGACCCGTGACTACCTGTGGCATGATGCGGACGGTCTGGCCTATTTCCGATCCGGCGATATGGGCCGCTTTGACGAGGATGGCTATCTGATCCTGTCTGATCGCAAGAAAGACATGATCATCTCAGGTGGGCTGAACATCTATGCCGATGATCTGGAGCGCGTGCTGCTGTCTGATCCGGATGTCACGGATGCCGCTGTGATCGGTGTGCCATCCGCAGACTGGGGCGAGACACCATACGGTTTGGTGGTTCTGCGCGCCGGGGCCGAACGCAGCCCCGCAGATATTCGTGACCGCGCCAACGCCCAGTTGGGCAAGAGCCAGCGTTTGTCACAGGTGGCGCTGCGTGACAGCCTGCCGCGCAGCTCCATCGGCAAGATCCTAAAGCGAGAGCTCAAGGCCCCCTTTTGGGAAGAGGCCACAAAATGACCTCTATTCAAAGGGTTGGCGTTCTGGGCGGCGGGCTGATTGGCATGAGTTGGGCCAGTTTGTTCCTGGCGCGCGGATTGGATGTGACGGTCGTCGATCCAGATCCGCGAACGCAGGACCGTCTGGAAAGGTTCGTTGCCGCCGCGTGGCCTAACCTCAAGACTCTGGGGCTGACCGAAGCGGATGATCCGCGCCTTGCCCACGTCACGAGTGATTTGGACGCCTTGGCGGATGCTGAGTTCATACAGGAAAACGGCCCGGACCGGATTGAGACCAAACGCGACCTGGTGCAGCAAATCGAAAGGGTGATTGGTGCTGATGTGGTGATCGCGTCCAGCACGTCGTCCCTGATGGCTAGCGATATTCAGATGGGGGCCAGGCATCCTGACCGCATTCTGGTCGCCCATCCGATGAACCCGCCCCATCTGGTCCCGATGGTGGAATTGGTGGGCGGGAATGCCACCTCAGAGGTGGCAATCGTTGCAGCAGAGGCATTTTACGCACAGATGCGCCGGGTGACGATCCGGGTCAAAAAGGAAGTACCGGGGCATCTGGCCAACCGGCTGACCTCTGCGCTCTACCGCGAGGCGGTCTATCTGGTTGCAGAGGGCATCGCGGATGTTGAAAGTGTGGACAAGGCGATTGCCTATGGTCCGGGCATGCGCTGGGCCTTTATGGGGCCGCATCTGACCTATCATCTGGGCGGCGGTGCGGGGGGCTATCAGCATTACCTCGACCACCTTGGCCCCACCCAAGAGGCGCGATGGAAGGCGTTGGGCACCGCGCCTTTGACCGAGGCGCTCAAGGCGACGCTGGTTGCAGGGGTCGCGCAGGAATTATTGAACCAAGATCAAGAAACGCTGATCCAAAGACGTGATGCAGCATTGGTGGAACTGATCCAGCTCAAGGCAGAGCATGGGCTCTGAGAACAAAGGTGAAATCGTGACAAAGACCAAAGATACCCCCGTGCCGATGAACGGCGCAGAAAGCCTTGTGCATTCGCTGATCGGCAGCGGCGTTGAGGCGTGTTTTTCAAATCCCGGCACCTCGGAGATGCATTTTGTCGCGGCACTTGATCATATCCCCGGCATGCGAAGCGTGCTGACCCTGCAAGAAGGCGTGGCGACGGGGGCTGCGGATGGCTATTACCGGATGGCGGGCAAACCGGCCTGTACGCTTTTGCATCTGGGGCCGGGATTGGCCAATGGTCTGTCCAACTTGCATAACGCCAAGAAGGCGGGATCAGGTGTTGTGAATATCGTGGGCGAACATGCCGCCAGCCACATCGAACTGGACGCGCCGCTGACATCGGACATTCAGGGGATTGCGCGCCCCGTCTCGCATTGGGTGCATAGTTCGACCTCAGCCACCGACGTGGGTGCGGATGCGGCAGATGCGGTACATGCGGCCAATATCGCGCCGGGCCAGGTGGCCACGCTAATCCTGCCCAGTGACACTGCATGGACCAAAGGGGGCATTGTCGCGGCCCCGCGCACGCCTGCCACCAAACTGGATTTCAATCTTGCTGCATTGCCGTCCGCTGTCGAAGCCTTGGCCGGCCCTGACAGCCTGCTGTTGCTGGGTGGCGCTGCCCTGAGCGAAGAGAACCTAAAGGTCGCAGGTCAGATTGCAGCCAAGACCGGCTGCGCGATCCTGTCAGAATGGTCCAATGCGCGGCTTGAGCGGGGGGCGGGACGGGTCAGCATCGGCCGGGTGCCCTATCCGATTGATCAGGCGCTAAAGGTGCTTGATCCGTTCAAACGCATTGTGCTGATAGGGGCCCGTGCACCGATTGGATTTTTCGCCTATCCCGGCAAACCTGCGGTACTGACCCGCGATGATGCGGCGATCCTGGAGCTTGCCCATCCCACAACCGATCTGACAGCCGCGCTTGCCCGCCTCGCCGAGGCTGTGGATGCCACCGGGGTGGACCCTGCGTTTGTCGCCGCCGCGGCCTTGCCGGATCGTCCCACGGGCAAATTGGCGGCAGATAACATCGCCGCAGTGCTGGGCCGGATGATCCCGCAGGATGCGATTGTGGTGGACGAATCCGTCACAACAGGTCGGAGCTTCTTTCCCGCAACCGCAGGTGCGCCGCGCCACACCTGGCTGAACAATTGCGGCGGGTCCATTGGCTATGGCATGCCTGTTGCAATCGGGGCTGCGGTTGCCTGTCCGGATCGCAAGGTGCTGGGCCTGATTGGCGATGGCAGTGCCATGTATACGGTTCAGGCACTCTGGACGATGGCGCGGGAAGATCTGGACATCACGATCGTGATCTTTGCCAACCGCAGCTACCAGATCCTGCGCGGTGAACTGACCAATGTCGGTGTCGGCAATCTGGGTCCGCGTGCAATTGATATGCTGTCGCTGGACCGTCCCGACCTGCAATGGGTGCAAATGGCGCAATCCATGGGCGTCGAGGCCTGTCAGGTCGCGGATTGCGAGGCCTTTGAACTTGCGCTTGAAACCGGTCTTGCCAGTTCTTCGCCCTATCTCATTCAGGTGGATATCTGAGCCTTTTGCATCACGCCGGCCCAGGTCGGCACAACAATTCGAAATCAGGAGAACACCAATGGTCATCCGCACAGCAATCGTCGGTTTAGGGATCATGGGGCGGCGCATGTTGGAACATATGACGCTGCACCCCGACTATGAGGTCACTGCCATCTGGGATCCGGATTCTGCGTCCTGCCAGATGGCACAGGCTCTTGCCCCGCAGGCAAGGGTCGCGGACAGCGCACAGGACGCCATTGCGGCGGCAGATCTTATCTACCTGGCCTGTCCACCGGTGCCGCGCAAAGCCTATGCTTTGCTGGCGGCACAAGCGGGCAAGGCGGTCTTTCTCGAAAAACCCCTTGGGGTCGACATCGAAGAAAGCCGCGAGTTGGTCAAAGCGATTGCTGCATCCGGGGTCCCGGCTGCCGTGAACTTTACCCAGGCCGCAGGGGCCGCCCTGACCGAAGTGACCGCCGCCGCACGTTCGGGGCAGTTGGGGAACCTGATGGGGGCCGATATCATGGTGACCTATGCAAACTGGCCACGAGAATGGCAAAAGGCCGCAGATTGGCTGCGCTTTCGTGCCGAAGGCGGCATGACGCGCGAGGTGATCTCGCATTTTCTGTTCTTTTCCGAACGGATCCTGGGGCCGCTTGAATTGGTCTGGGCTCAAGCAGATTATCCGGCCCAGGAAGATCTATGTGAAACCCATGTTGCTGCACGGCTTATCTCTGCCTCGGGCATGCCCGTGACAATCATGGGCAGTGTTGGCGGCGCACAGCCCGACCGGCAGGAACTTACCATCAAGGGCTCTGACATGAGTCGGCGAATTTCAGAGTTCTACCGCGATGCCGCCTCTTCGGGCGGTCCGTTTGAACCCGTGCATTCGGAATACAAAGACCCCCGGTCTGTCAGCCTCAAGGCGCAACTGGATGACCTTTCGCTGCTTGTCGCAGGCAAGCCGAACCGTCTGGCCACGCTGGAAGAGGCGTTGCGGGTGCAGGTTCTGGTGGAGGGTATCTTGGCAGGCAAACGCTAGCCGCGAGGCGAGGGCAGGGATATCGTCCTGTCCCTCTGATCGGATCAACCCCAGGAAGGGTATTACGTGATCGTTATCAAAGCACAGACAGCCGCGATTGTTGCACAAATCCACGTCGCGCCGGGGGCCGAAGTCCCGCAGGGGGCGGTGCTGCTGACCACCGAGCTGATGAAGATGCACCATGACATCTGTGCCCCTCAAAGCGGTGTGATCAACCAGATCCATGTAGCCGCGGGTGACGAGCTGCACGGCGGAGAACCCTTGATCACATTTGCCCCTGCAGAGGTAAAGACCGCGCCTGTGGAACAGCAAAGTCAGGCACGACCTGAATTGCAGGACTTTGCAGACCGTATGGCCCTGCTGGACGATACCGCGCGGCCCGAAGCGGTGCGCAAACGTCATGCCAAAGGGTTTCGCACCGCCCGCGAAAATATTGCGGATCTCTTCGATCCCGGCAGTTTCGTCGAATACGGGGCATTGGCAGTTGCCGCACAAAGGTCCCAGCGTGACCTGCAGGACCTGCAGGCGCAGACCCAGGGCGATGGTATCATTTGCGGCATCGGGACGGTCAGCGGCCGCCCAGTTGCGGTGATGGCGGTTGACTACATGGTGCTGGCGGGCACCCAAGGGTATCATCATCATCACAAGATGGACCGTCTGATCGACGTGGCCGGGCGTGACAATCTGCCTATCGTGCTTTTTGCCGAAGGTGGCGGTGGCAGGCCCAATGACTACGATGCCGTGCATTTGATGGCCGCCGGGCTGAACATTACGTCTTTCAGGCATTTCGCAACGCATAAGGGGCCAAAGATCGGCATTGCGGCGGGCTATTGCTTTGCCGGGAATGCCGCATTGTTCGGCGTTTGTGATCTGCGCATCGCTACCCAGGACAGTTGGATCGGGATGGGCGGCCCTGCCATGATTGAAGGGGGCGGTCTGGGGGTGGTGCGCGCCACCCAGATCGGCCCCTCGGCGGTGCAAACGAAAACCGGGGTTATTGATCTGTTGGCCGAGGATGAGGCAGCTGCGGTGGCTGCGGCGAAAACGCTTTTGTCCCTGACCGCTGCGGGCGCGCGCGTGGCGCAGGACGATGACGCGCTGCGCAGGATCATTCCCGCAGATCGCACCCGCGCCTATGACATGCGCGTCGTGATCGAGGCGCTGGTTGACCCCGGATCATTCACTGAGCTGCGACAGGGGTTCGGGACCGGTATGATCACCGGTTTCATGCGTCTGAACGGCCGCGCGATCGGGCTTGTGGCCAATAATCCGCTGCATCTGGGCGGTGCAATCGATGCCGAAGCGGCAGACAAAGGCGCGCGGTTCTTGCAGCTATGCGATGCCTGGGGGCTGCCGGTTCTGACGCTGTGCGACACGCCGGGCTTCATGGTGGGCCCGCAGGTCGAAGAAACCGGTCAGGTCGCGCATGTCTCGCGCCTGTTTCTTGCGGGCGCGCATTTCCAGCAGCCGATGGCGACGATCATTCTGCGCAAAGGCTACGGTTTGGGCGCGATGGCCATGGCGGGCGGCGGCTTTGATCGGCCGAATTTCTGCGCGGCCTGGCCCACCGGCGAAATCGGCGCGATGGGCATCGAAGGGGCGGTGCGATTGGGCCACCGGGATCACCTGGCCGGGATCAGCGACCCCGTCGCCTGGCAGGCCGAATTCGAGCGTCTGGTTGACGACTTGCTGGCGCGGGGCAAAGCGCTCAATGCGGCGAGTTTTCTGGAATTCGACGCGGTCATAGATCCCGCAGATACCCGCAAGGTGCTAGACCGCGTCTTTGACGCGGCAGGACCGGGCCGGCCCTCTGGCCGATATCCAGACGCATGCTAGAAAGGGGGCGCAGCAAGCCTTGTGCGCGTCCCCGGGGCACTCCGCCGCTATGAAGGGCCTGCAAATCGCGTGCTTTGCGTGCCAAATTCACTTGACGGGTCGGTCCTTTTTCTTGTCACGATGAAGAGAGCAGAAAGTATCATTTCATCTTTGGCTGGATGCATAGGGCCGGGCGTGATCGGATGATGCGAAGGTGACAAAGGTCATTGTTGAATGTCGGGTTCAGAGACGTCGGTCAGTAAAACAGCGCTCGTGTTGCAGGGCGGCGGGGCACGCGGGGCCTATCATGTTGGTGTGATCAAGGCCTTGGCCGAGATCACAGGGCAAAGGCAATCACCCTTCCAGATCGTCTGCGGTGCCTCTGTGGGGGCGATCAACGCGGCGGCACTGGCTGTTTCAACGCATGACTTCCAAGCCGGCGCAAAACATCTTGAGGCGCTTTGGCGCGGGCTGGATACCAGCGCGATCTTTGATACCCGCGCCTTGCCCTTGTTGGGCACCGCGATGCGCTGGGCGATGACACCTGTCGCGGCCCGATTTGGGTTTGCGACCACCGGTGGATTGCTGGACTACGCACCCTTGCGTGCCCTGCTGCAAAGGGAATTCAACCAAGATCACCTGCGTCATGCCATCAAGACCGGTGCATTGCACGCATTGAGCATCACCGCATCCAGCTACCGGCAGGGGGATGCGGTCACGTTTTATGAAGGCCATGACGCGATATCGGACTGGAACCGTGCCCGCCGCAGGGGCGAACGGGTGGTGCTGACACCGGATCATGTGCTGGCCTCGGCAGCGCTGCCTTTTGCCTTTGCGCCTGTGCGGCTGTCAGACAGCTATTTTGGCGATGGATCACTGCGGCTGACATCGCCGCTGTCGCCTGCAATCCATCTGGGGGCCGACCGCATCTTGGTCATTTCCACGCGCGACGACACGCCCGGACCTGCCAGAGGTGGCGATGGCCAGCAAAGCCCCAGCATCGGGGAAATCGCTGGTCATGCGCTGGATATTCTGTTCAACGACAGCCTTGAGGCAGATCACGAACGGCTGACGCGTATCAACCAGACGGTTTCCTTGCTGGATGCAAAGGCGCAGCAAAGCAACGGCTTGCGCCCAATTGACACTGTGCTGCTCAGACCTTCGTTGGATGTCAGGAATGTTGCGCAGGACAATGCAGGCTATCTTCCGTGGTCACTCAAGGTGCTGATGCGCAGCATCGGGATATTGAACGGCGACGGCCGCATCGCAAGCTACCTGATGTTTGAACCCGACTATATCAGCGCGCTGATCGACATGGGTCATGCCGACACCCTGGCGCGCGGCGATGAGATTGCGGCGTTTTTGCAAGCGGGCTAATCGCCGGGCCCGGGGTGCCCCCGACCCGGCAAAAGGCGCGCTATTTCCACTGCCCGCCGCCATCCATGTCGATGACTGTCCCTGACAGATAGGTCACCTGGGGGGCACAAAGCATAGCAGTCAATGCGCCGACCTCCTGAGGCGTCTTGAGACGGCCAAAGGGCATCTTGCTTTCGTCCAGCAATTCTTTCCACCGGCTTTCGTCGCCGAATTTCGAAACCGCGCGGGATTTGTAGAGCCCAACGACCCGGTCGGTCAGGGTGGGGGATGGATTTATCCCAAAGACCCTGACGCCATAGGCTGGTGTTTCGGCACCAAGCGCATTGGTAAAGCCGATCAATGCCGCATTGCCCGCCGCCCCGCAAATATAGTCAGGGCGCACAGCGCGTCCGCCCATGCCGATGATGTTCACGATGATGCCGGACCCGCGCTCTTTCATTTTTGCCACGTAAAGCTGGCTGAGATGGATATAGCCAAATACCTTGAGCGCCCATGCCTCCTGCCAACGCTGCATGGAGATGTCAGCGATGCCGCCCCCGGGGATTGCCCCCGCGTTGTTCACCAGAATGTCGATGTCTGGAAAGGCTGCGGCCAGATCCTGTCGTGCCTGATCCTGCCCCAGATCGCCCGCGAAAACCGCGCAGTCGGTACCGGTTATCTCTTGGACAGCCAGCGCCGCCTGCGCCAAAGATGCAGCATCCCGCGACGCCAGAATAGGCCGCGCCCCTTCGCGGGCGAACGCCAGCGCTGCTTCCAACCCGATGCCTCTGGAACCCCCTGTCACCAGAACCGTTTTCCCATTTAACCCAAGATCCATTTCGCCCCCAATTCTTGCCAGGATATCCTTGGCATTCCGCTGAAAAAGACTTGCATGAACCGGCCGCCGGAGCCAGTGATTTATGTGCCTGCATTTGCGCTGTGGCAGGCCGCGACAAAGGGCCGGATGCTGCGGGCATTTGGGGGAATTGATCCAGCGCAAGGAAACTTTGTGTCGGCTGCGATAGGCTGCAACCAGACCGGTGAAGTGGAGTATCGAATGAACGTCAAATTAGTCTGTCTGGCCTGTGGTCAGGGCAACCGCTTGCCCGGGGACCGGCTGGGAAAGGGTGCGAAATGCGGCACCTGCGGGGCTGCTTTGGTGCCGGATAAGCCGGTGGACATATCGCTTGATGTGCTTGAAAAGGCCGCGCGGGTTGATGAAATTCCACTGATTGTGGACTTTTGGGCGGCCTGGTGCGGGCCATGCCGCATGATGGCCCCTGAATTTTCAAAGGCGGCGCTGGCGTCAAAGGGCAAGGCGCGTTTTGCCAAGCTGGACACAGAGGCCCATCCCAAAGCCAGCGCACAATATGCAATCCGCGGTATCCCTTTGCTGATCGGCTTTCGGAACGGCAAAGAGGCACAGCGCCAAACCGGCGTCATGCAGGCGGCACAAATCACGGATTGGGCCACGGCGCTGAGCCGAGCCTGAGGTTGGCAGCCCCCGGCCCCGCATGATGGGGCGACAGAGGGCCATTGGAAGGACCTGTTTCATGAATGACGATCCCTACAAGGTTCTGGGCGTCAAGAAGACGGCAACGCAGGATGAGATCAAGAAGGCCTATCGCAGGCTGGTCAAGGAGTTGCACCCGGACCTGCATCCGGGTGATGCAGGCAAACAGGCCCAATTTCAGGCGGTCGCGGCAGCCCATGACCTGCTGAGCGATGTTGAGACGCGCAAGCGGTTTGACGCAGGCGAAATAGACGCAAGCGGACAGGAAAAACCTCAGCGGCAGTATTACCACCAATATGCGGGTCAGGATGCCGGGCGGCGATATGACCCCGGCGCGGGGTTTGGCGGGGCTCAGGACCCCTCTGATCTGTTCTCGGATCTTTTTGGTCGCCAGTGGGGCGGGCGTGATGGTGCAACGGGCCGGGGTTTTGATGCGCCGGGTTCTGATGTGCGTTATCACCTTGATGTCGATTTTCTGGAAGCGGCCAGAGGTGCCAAACGCAGCGTGACCATGCCAGATGGAAAGCGGCTGGAGATCACGATCCCCCCCGGGTTGCGCGACGGTCAGACCTTGCGGCTGCGGGGCAAGGGCGGGGCCGGCATCGGCAAGGGCCCGGCAGGTGCCGCGCTGGTCTCGGTCAGCATCCGCCCGCATCCATTGTATGT
>Ga0136655_1000668_pt1 | contig 15612 bp, 16 predicted proteins | sample CPBDNA_2_FD_94863 | JGI IMG/M metagenome (GOLD analysis project Ga0136655, IMG submission 94863) | Freshwater to marine salinity gradient microbial communities from Chesapeake Bay, USA - CPBay_Spr_15_0.8_DNA (version 2) | ecosystem: Environmental > Aquatic > Marine > Coastal | place: USA... | reverse complement strand
TAAGGATGTTCTAGCTGCGGTTGAGCTTTCTCGTATTACCGGCCTCTTCGGAAAAGTTGGCTTTGCTCCACTACTTGAAACTGTTGCCGAACTTCAAACAGCTGACACTATTTTAGATAATCTGTTAAGCGATAAGAGCTATCGCGAACTCGTAACCATGCGGGCAAATGTGCAAGAAGTAATGCTTGGGTATTCAGATTCAAATAAAGATGCTGGTATTGCGACTTCGCAATGGGAGATTCATAAAGCCCAACGAAAGCTCCGCGATGTTGCAATCAAACATGGTGTAACCCTGCGTTTGTTTCATGGTCGCGGTGGATCAGTCGGACGCGGTGGCGGACCAACTTACGATGCGCTAATTGCTCTGCCTTGGGGATCAATTGATGGTCAGATAAAGATGACCGAGCAAGGTGAAGTTATCAGTGATAAATATGCGTTGCCATCCTTAGCTCGAGAGAATGTTGAACTTGCACTTGCTGCAGCACTTGAAGCAACAGTTTTGAATCGGGCACCGCGTCAAAGCTCGCAGGCTCTTGCAAATTGGGGTTCTTGCATGGATGTTGTAAGTGGAAGTGCATTTAAAACTTATCGCGAACTAATTGATCATCCAGACCTGCCAGCCTATTTCTATGCATCGACTCCAGTAGAACAGCTCGGCGAAATGTTCTTGGGTTCCAGGCCTTCGCGCCGGCCTGATGCGGCAAGTGGATTATCGTCACTTCGCGCTATTCCATGGGTTTTTGGTTGGACCCAATCTAGACAGATTGTTCCTGGTTGGTTCGGTGTCGGATCTGGATTAAAGGCTGCACGTGAAAGTGGAAAGTCAGATGTTCTTACTGAAATGTTAAAAGATTGGCACTTCTTCCGCACCTTCATAAGCAATGTTGAAATGACGCTAGCAAAGACAGATTTAGTAATGGCTCGTAAGTATGTGAAGAGTTTGGTTGACCCAAGCCTGCATCATTTCTTAGACACAATCGAAGCGGAATTCGAATTAACTAAATCTGAGATTCTGCTATTGACTACTAAGCAGGATTTACTCGGAGATCAGAAGATACTTGCCCGCACCCTACAAGTTCGAGATGCCTATCTAGCCCCGCTACATTTGTTGCAGATTACGCTGCTGCATAAAGTGAGAAATAATCAAAACGTTGATCCGCTAATTAGACGAGCACTCTTGTTAACGATAAACGGTGTTGCTGCTGGCCTACGCAATACTGGCTGATTTACTTATTAAATTCCTGTTGCGCATAATCTAAGCCTTTTTCAATTAGCCGTTCAATTGCAAGTGCGCCTCTGGTGATAAAATCAGTAAGCTCTTTCTTCTCTGGTTGGCTAAATGGTTTCAAGACATAGTCTGCTGGATCAATCGGTGCCTGTGGCCTTCCGATTCCCATTCGAAGTCGGTAGTAATCAGGTGATGCAAAGTTGGTGGTTAGTGACTTCAGGCCATTATGGCCGTTGTCCCCGCCACCAAGTTTGATTCTAATTGTGTTGAAATCAATATCTAATTCATCGTGAATGACAATTAAATTTGCAGGTGCAATTTTGTAAAAATCTGCGAGGGCTTTAGTAGGTGCACCACTCTCATTCATGTAGCTAAGAGTTTTTGCCAAAACTACTGATTTGCCAGCGACTCGAATATCTGCGATCTGAGTCTTTGATTTGTGATTTGAAAACTTAACGTCAGAGGCCAGATAGTCGATAACCATCTGGCCTATGTTGTGACGAGTAGATGCATATTGATCTCCTGGGTTACCTAGTCCGAGAACTAACCAGCGATTGCTATTCATTTTTATATTAGTTTTATCTTAGTTAATTACTCTTTTGCAGCATCAGCAGCAGCTTCAGCAGCGCCATCGGCAGGTGCAGCAGCTTCAGCAACCGGAACTTCTTCAACAATTGTTGAACGCTCTGAAAGGTGAATAACTGGCATGTTTGGTTCAGATACAAGTGTTACGCCAGCAGGTAGAACGACATCTGATGCATAACGAGTTTCGCCAGCCATCATTCCATCCATGTTCAATTCTAGGAATTGTGGAATCGAAGTAGCTTCTACTTCAACTTCAATTGTGTTGTGCATGTGTTCAAGAATTCCATCGACGTCATGCTTACCAGTTGTGTGAACTGGAACTTCAACTTTAACGCGCTCACCACGGCGAACGATTACTAAGTCGATGTGTGCAAGTACTCCGGTTAGTGGATTTCTTGTAACAGACTTTGGAAGTGTTAGTTCGGTCTTGCCATCAACAACAACATCGAGCAGAACGTTTGCACTCTTAAGTGCTGCGCCAAGTTCGCGTAGTGGAAGTGCGACGTGTTGTGGTGCTTCACCGTGACCATAAATAACAGCTGGAACATTTCCGGCACGACGGTCGCGACGTGATGCGCCTTTACCGAATTCGGTGCGCTTTGTTGCGTTAATAGTAATTTCAGCCATTTGCTTCTCTCTCTATCCAAATCGTTAATGTAGCAACGTCCGAGGAGAGCCAAGCCGTCGATTACGGATTTTTAATCCCTCGCCGGAACGAGTGGCTAGGTTATCTAATCTCTCTCAAAAAGCGAAATTTTTAGGAGTGGCCATCGAAGAGGCTGGTGACCGAACCATCTTCGAAGACCTCGCGAATTGCGCGGGCAAGAAGTGGCGCGATTGGCAAGATTGTTAAGCCATCGAAGCGAGAATCTTCTGGGATCGGCAGGGTGTCGGTTACGACAACTTCGCTGACGTTTGATGCCTTGAGACGTTCGACTGCTGGTCCGGAAAATACTGCATGCGTTGCAGCGATGATTACATCCTTGGCGCCCTCGGCATAAAGAGCATCAACCGCCTTAGTAATTGTCCCGGCGGTATCGATCATGTCATCGATAACTACGCAGGTCTGACCCTTAACATCACCAACAACTTTGCCGGTAGAAGATTCATTTGGAATCCGGGGATCGCGCATCTTATGAATAAATGCAATTGGGCAACCACCAAGAAGATCTGACCAACGCTCGGCGACGCGAACTCGACCAGAGTCAGGTGAAACGATTGTCAGCTTGCTGCGATCAACTTTGCTTCCAACATAATTTGTAAGCAGTGGAAGTGCAAAGAGATGATCTACTGGGCCATCAAAGAATCCTTGAATTTGTGAGGTGTGAAGATCTACAACCATCAAACGATCTGCGCCAGCAGTCTTAAATAGATCTGCCATCAGTCTTGCTGAAATTGGCTCGCGACCACGGTGCTTCTTATCTTGACGGGCATAACCATAGAACGGTGCAACAACAGTGATTCGTTTTGCAGATGCGCGCTTAAGCGCATCGACCATAATTAGTTGTTCCATGATCTGCTTATTTACCGGAGCACAGTGCGATTGAATTACGAAGGCATCGCTTCCGCGAACGCTCTCTTCGAAGCGAACAAATATTTCACCGTTTGCAAAATCATATGCAGATGTTGGTGTGATTGGTATACCAAGTTCAGCGGCGACACCTTCAGCTAACTCTGGATATCCACGACCAGTAAAAATTCTTAGTCGTTTCTCCGAAGTGAGGCGAAGTTCGCTCATGTCTTAGCTCCCTTGTTCCGAGGTTTCAGTAGCACCTGCAGCTTTTGCTACCTGCGCGGATTTTGTTCCGGATCTCTTGCGAAGCACCCAGCCCAGAATATTACGTTGTTTAGATCTTGCAACACCCATGGCTCCGGCAGGAACATCATCAGTAATTACCGACCCAGCCGCAGTGTATGCGCCATCTCCAATGCGAACCGGTGCAACTAACATGGTGTCGCTTCCGATTCGAACTTCATTGCCAACTTTTGTCTTATGTTTTTCAACACCGTCATAATTCACGAAGACTGTAGCCGCGCCAATATTTGTGCCCGAACCAATTTCTGCATCCCCGACATAGGAAAGGTGCGGCACCTTTGTGCCCTCGCCAATACTTGAATTCTTAACCTCAACATATGCACCAACCTTGGCCCCAGCCGCAAGCGATGTATCAGCACGTAAATATGAATATGGACCAACCTTGGCACCGGCTCCGATTTCGCAATCAACACAATTAGATTCAATGACTGATGCGCCGGCTGCAACTTTTACATTCATTAAAGTTGTGCGCGGTCCGATAATTGCTTTAGCACCAACAGTTGTGGTCCCTGCAAGCCAACTCTCTGGAAATATAGTTGCATCGGCTTCAATGGTTACATTTGAATCAATCCAAGTTGTTGTTGGATCAACAATTTCTACGCCATTTAACATATGTTGGTAATTGATTCGATCGCGCATAATCGCGGCGCAATCTGCGAGTTGTGAACGATCATTTATGCCTAAAGTTTCGCTGTAATCATTTGAAAGAATTGCAGCAGCCTTGCCACCAGCTGCTTTGATATCTGCAATCACATCAGTTAAGTAGAGCTCGCCCTGAGAATTATTGCTCTTTAGCTTCGCAACACTTGCGCGAAGTGCATCGATATCAAATAGGTAGACCCCAGTATTTATCTCATCAATCAATTTTATTTCTTCCGAAGCATCGCGCTCTTCAACGATGGCAACAATTTCACCATCTTCATTCCGCAAGATTCGGCCATACCCAGTTGGGTCTGGGAACTCTGCGGTCAAAACTGAAACTACGTTCTTTGCTTCATTATGTGCCGCAATAAATTCAGCAAGAGTTTCGCTGCGAAGAAGTGGGGTATCGCCAGCACAAATCAAAACGGTGCCACTTGCTTTCAAATCTGCGAGCGCCAACTGAACTGCGTGGCCGGTGCCATTTCGCTCTGCCTGAAATACCGAAATTGAATTTGGAGCTATCTGCTTTACATGTGGCTCTACCGCTTCGCGGCCAGCGCCAACAACAACCCGCAACTGCGCCGGATTTAATTTACTTACTTGAGATAAGACATGATCGATAATTGTTCTGCCAGCAATAAAATGTAGGACCTTGGGAGTTTGAGATATCATGCGAGTTCCCTCGCCGGCTGCTAAAACTATTGCTACATCTAATTTGGCAGAAGAGTCGACTGACTTGTTCAAGTCCAACTCCTTCCGCTTCCCTCACTTTAAGGATTAAGGTGGCTCCGCCACCAGGTATCGATCCTGGACCCTGGGCTTCAAAGGCCCATGTGCTAGCCACTACACAATGGCGGAACCTGAATTCTTCCCTATAACTATCGATACCACCAAACTTCAAAGCGTTTCTAGCCAACTAAATCGTTTCTAGCTAACTAAAGCGTTTCTATAACCCGCGCCCCATGCACCGGCCCACTCGCCCGCACCACTCCAGCCACAACTCCACTAGAACTTAGCGCAACTGTTAAATCCATTGATTTCTCTTCATCCTCAACCAAAAATGCAACTGTCGGACCAGAGCCAGAAACGATGCTTCCCAATGCTCCGTAATCACGACCAACATCCAAAACCAATCGAAGCGCTGGGCGCAATGAACATGCAGCAGCTTGTAAATCATTTGAAAGTGCAGCACCAAGTGCAACTGGATCACCGGCACGAAGTGCTTGCATCATCGAATCACTAACTTGGGGACTTGCAATATCTAAGCCTTCACGCAATCGATCACACTCTTGATAAACAGCTGGTGTTGAAAGTCCTTGACCTGAAAGCGCCAATACCCAGTGATAATTTCCGCGACTTAGCGCCGGGGTCAATTGATCACCACGACCTCGACCGATTGAAATTCCACCAGAAATTCCAAATGGCACATCACTTCCAAGTTGCGCCGCGATTGTCTCCATTTCATCTCTCGATAATCCAATATCAAAGAGCGCATCCATTGCGACTATGACTCCCGCAGCATCAGCGCTGCCGCCAGCCATTCCGCCAGCAACTGGAATCTCTTTCTTTAAGTGAATCGCTAGATCAGTTGAGAGGTCATATTTTTCTGCCATTAATTTTGCAGCGCGCATTGCTAAATTCTCATCATCTACCGGAACTCCACTTGAAGTCGCACCAGAAAGTGTTAGTGAAATTCCAGAGCTCTCCGGTGCATGTTTGACTGTTACATCATCAAAGAGTGAGATTGCTTGAAAGACAGTTGTGACTTCATGAAAACCATCTGCGCCTAGCGGGCCAACAGCTAGCTGCAAATTTATCTTGGCCGGAACTCGGACAACTACGCCACGGGTAATCATTTAGAAAGCGTAATCGCAATCTTTATAAAATCCACTAGTTCTAGGGCCTCACCGCGAATTGTTGGGTCAATGCCACTTGCTTCAATAATCGAACTTGCAGCCGCACTGCCACCGCACATATCGCTAAGTGCAGCACGCATCATCTTTCGACGTTGGGCAAATGAGGCATCAATGATCTTAAAGACCACCTTACGTAGTGCTTCATCTCCAGCACTTTGATGGCGGACGAATCGGACCAGCGAAGAATCAACATTTGGCACTGGCCAGAAAATTGAACGACTTACGGTGCCTGCAGATGTTAAATCTGCCCACCAAGTCGCCTTCACTGAGGGACTTCCATAAGTTTTGCTATTTGGTTTAGCGACTAGCCGATCTGCAACTTCGCTCTGGACCATTACAACACCAGATCTAAGGGTTGGAAATAGTTCAAGGAAGCGCAGCAATACTGGAACCGAAACGTTGTATGGGAGATTTGCAACCAGAACTGTTGGCTCGATTGGAAGAGTTGAGATGCTCATTGCATCTTCATTAATAATTGTTAACTTGCTGGTATCAAAACCATGGCGCTTTGCGGTTTCTGGAAGTTCGGCTGCGAGGCGATCATCGATTTCAATTGCAATTACTTCTCGTGCAGATTCCATCATTGCAAGTGTGAGCGAACCTAAACCTGGTCCAATTTCTAGCGCTACATCCGTTGGTCTGACATCAGCGCCCTTAACTATCTTGCGGCAGGTATTTGCATCGACCACAAAGTTTTGCCCAAGTTTTTTAGTTGGTCGAACTCCAATACGTTCGGCAATCTCACGAATTTCAACTGCGCCAAGTAAGTTACTCATTTAAGCAAATGGCCCAAATAGACGTTCACAATTATTTGAAATTGCATCTGCTAATTCATCTACATCTTCGCCGCGCTCTTCGGCCATGAATCGTAAAATCGTTGGGATTTGTGCCGGAGTATTAAGCGCACCTCGATGTGGCATCGGAGCCAAGAATGGTGAATCGGTTTCAACTAGAAGCTGATCAATCGGCACAAGTTTTACCGCTTCGCGAAGTGCTGGTGCATTTTTAAAGGTAAGGGTTCCAGCAAATGAAAGGATGTAGCCATTTTCAATACATTCTCGCGCCATCTCGGCATCACCGGAATAGCAGTGGAAAATAGTTTTTTTGGGAGCGCCCTCTTCAATCAATAGATCAAGAACTGCGCGGTGGGCATCTCGATCATGAATTACCAGAGCTTTATTAACTTTTTTCGCTAATTCAATATGGCGGCGAAAGGAATACTTCTGTCGCTCTCGCAGCGCTGGCTCGGTTCGGAAGAAATCTAAGCCAGTCTCACCGATAGCTCGCACTCGTGGATGAGTTGATAGTTTCTCAATCTTTAAGAGATCAGCCTCTAAATCTTCAACTACTGGCGCTTCGTTTGGATGCAGAGCAACTGCTGCTAAAACGTTTGGCCAATGTTCGGCCATTTTTACGCCCCATTCGGATTGTTCGGCTGAATATCCAACTTGAACAATGCGATCGATACCAACGCTCTTTGCATCTGCTAAAACTTTGCCGACTTCAGGTGCATCGGGTTCGCCATTTGTGATGATTTCAATATGAGCATGTGCATCAACGCAATTAACATTTAGCGGTTCTGGAAGTGGCGCAGGTTGGCGATCAAGATCGCGATTATGTCGATCTGCCACTTCTTATTCCAATCTTGGGAATAAGACTGCGCCCTTTGTAACTTTGCAGCCCTGCGGTAGAACTCCCCATTTTGAAACTTCAGAAATCTTCTGGTCGCCAATATTGCCAAGTGTTGCTTGCGCTCCGATAGATTCCCAGAGCGTTTGGGTTGTGGCTGGCATAACTGGATGCAACAAAACTGCAAGTGCACGAATTGCATCTGCGGTGTTATATAAAACTTCGTTTAGTTCTGCAGTACGGCTCTCATCTTTCGCAATAGCCCAAGGTTCTTTGATAGTTACATATCCATTTACTCGCTTGCAGAATTCCATGATGGCGTTGATCCCACCTTGGAAATCCAGAGCGACCATCGCCTTATCTGCAGCAGCAACAGTTGTTTCAAGCATCGTTGCTAATTCTGCATCTTTTGCAACGGCAGGAATTGTGCCATCGCAGTACTTTTCAATCATTGCAATTAAACGTGATGCCAGATTGCCGAAATCATTTGCGAGTTCGCTGGTGTATCGGGCTGACATATCTTCCCAAGAGAAAGAGCCATCGGTGCCAAATGGAATTGCACGTAAGAAGTAATATCTAAAGGCATCAACACCAAAGTGATCAGTGATATCGCTTGGTGCGATTCCGGTTAACTTCGATTTACTCATCTTCTCGCCACCGACCAATAACCAACCGTGGGCAAAAACTTTCTTAGGGATCGCAACATTTGCAGCCATCAACATCGCAGGCCAGATAACAGCGTGGAAACGGAGAATATCTTTGCCGACCAAGTGCACATCTGCCGGCCAAGTCTTTGCAAATTTTGTGCCACCTTCAGAATTTGGATCATCGCCAAGTCCAACGGCTGTCGCATAATTTAGAAGCGCATCAAACCAGACATAAATAACTTGATCGGTATCCCAAGGAACCGGAATGCCCCAATCAAATGTGGATCTAGAGATTGATAAATCGCGAACGCCACTTTCAAGAAATGCAATTACCTCGTTGCGCGCACTTGCTGGCTCGCAAGCTTCAGGGCTATTTTTGTAATGCTCAAGTAGTTGTGGAACAAAGGCTGAAAGCTTAAAGAACCAATTATCTTCAGAGAGCATTTCTACTGGCTTGCCATGGATTTTGCACTTTCCATCATCTAAATCACCAGGTAATTTGAATTCTTCGCAACCAATGCAATATGGGCCTTCAAATTTCCCAGCGTAGATATAGCCATTATCTTTTAGAAGTGTCATGAATCTTTGAACACGTTCTTCGACGAACTTCAGTTGTGCGAATGAAATCATCGTTTGCGATATTTAGTGCGCTCCAGTTTGGCTTCCAAGCTTCTTCAACTAAACGATCGCACCAATCTTGTGGTTTAACGTTATTTGCTGCGGCGGTATTCATTACTTTCTCGCCATGCTCATCGGTGCCAGTTAAGAACCAGACACTTTCGCCGCGTTGGCGATGCCATCTAGTTAAGACATCTCCAGCGACCGTTGTGTATGCATGCCCAATATGAGGCGCATCATTTACATAATAAATAGGCGTCGTTAAGTAGAAGGATTTTTCCGCGCTCATGGGGTAACCCTATCTTGAGCTTTATGCGTAACCATTGCATCGAAGACTTCTCGCTTACCTCTTCCGGTAATTCTTGCTGCCTCTGCGATGGCCTCTTTGCGTGAGATTCCGGCGGCCTCTTGCTTCAATACTTCTGCAATCAAATCTGCTTCGGTAAATTGGCGAGAATCCGGATCAAAGCCTGCGATAACTAAAGTTATTTCGCCCAAGATTTCACTTGAGGCTGCCCAGTTATGAAGGGTTTCTAAATCACCACGGATAACCTCTTCGTAAGTCTTTGTCATCTCACGACAGATTGCGCCAAGTCGATTTGGGCCAAAGACCGAAACTGCGTCGGCTAAACTCTCTAACAATCTATGGGGTGCTTCAAAGAGAATTATTGTGCGAGTTTCATTTGACAGATTTTCAAACCAGGTTTTTCGAGCACCGCTAGTTCGTGGTGCAAAACCTTCAAAGCAGAATCGATCACTTGGTAGACCCGATAAAAGAAGTGCAGTAGTAACTGCGCTTGGACCAGGTAAAACTTTTATCTTGATGTTCTTTTCTACCGCGGCGCGAGCTAAGCGATAACCAGGATCACTGATCCCTGGCATTCCGGCATCGGTTACAACAAGTAAATCTGAACCACTTTCTAAGATTGCAACAAGCTCGTCTAGGCGTTCGATTTCATTGCCCTCGAAGAAAGAAATTATCTTTGCCGAATAAGTGATTCCCAAATCTGAACAGAGTCTAGAAAATTTCCTAGAATCTTCGGCAGCAATGAATTTAGCGCTAACAATCGCTTCGCACAGGTTCGTCGAGGCATCAGCAGGATTGCCTAACGGAATCGCAGCAAGAATTAGCATTGGGCAATTCTCGCAGGCTTTAGGCTTCTGTTATGACAACCACGTTGCGGATATCTCGGGACTGGGTTTACGCGTTGAGCTTTGGGCTCTTTGGACTAGCCCTTCGATTGTGGAATCTTGATAGCCCCAAGGGCAAAATCTTTGATGAGATTTACTACGCGACAAATGCCGAATCGCTCTTACAAAAGGGTGTTGAGATTGATTCGGAGAGCGGCCTTGCCCAATTTATCGTGCATCCGCCTACTGGAAAATGGCTAATTGCAAGTGGAATAAAACTCTTTGGGAATAATGAATTTGGTTGGCGCTTTGCAGCTGCGATTGTGGGATCTATTTCAATCATCTTGATGTATTTCACCGCAAAGAAACTATTCAATAACAAGCTACTTAGTGTTTTTGCGGCCTCCCTAATCTCCTTAGATGGATTGCATTTAGTCCACTCTAGAATTGCGCTTTTAGATATCTTCTTACTTTTCTTTATTCAGATTGCTGTCCTTGCATTTCTGCATAGTAAATACTGGATAAGCGCTCTCACTCTTGGTCTAGCTTGCTCTGTAAAGTGGAGTGGACTCTATATTCTAATTGCACTTGCGTTCTACATTCTGATTTTAGATATTCGAAAAAATCGTTATCTTGGATCACAATTCCCAATCCGGGAGATGGCTCGCAGAAACTTGCTCTTTAGATTTTTACAGTTCGGAATCTTTCCCGTATTCATCTACATAGCTTCGTGGTTTAGTTGGTTTATAACAAATACTGGTTGGGACCGTAATTACTCTTCAAATCCGCTTTTCTCACTCTGGCATTATCACTCTGAAATCCTAAACTTCCATACCAAGTTAACCGATGCGCATCCATACTCGGCCAATCCTTGGAGCTGGCTGATTCAAGGAAGGCCAACTTCATTCTTCTATGAAACTCCAAAGAGCTGTGGTGGCGCAAGTTGTTCGCAGGAAATCTTGGCACTCGGCACACCAATTCTTTGGTGGGCAGCAACACTGGCTCTGCTAGTAACAATTGGTTATTGGGTAAGTAAGCGTGACTGGCAAGCCGAGATTTTATTAGTTGTAATTGGCGCAAGTTATCTACCTTGGTTTGCGATTCAAGAACGGACCATGTTCAGCTTCTACGCAATTGCATTCGAGCCTTTTCTGCTGCTCACCTTGGTGTATTTGCTAAGTAAGGTAACTAAGAACCAGAGAAGAATCGCACTTATTTTCACTGCAATTGTTCTGGTGAATTTTCTTTATTTTCTACCAATATTCTTAGGACTGCCGATTACCTATAATTCTTGGTCTGACCGAATGTGGTTCCCGTCTTGGATCTAACTTAACTATTCGTTTACTGCGCCATATTTCTCGTTAGCCGCATTTTCGGCAAGCTCTTGATCAAATAGTTCATCACGCGAAGGAAGTAATTCGAATTCCGAACTTGCCTGTTGTGAAGCAATCCAAGCGCCCGGAATTGTCAAATCAATTACCCGATTAGAAGGTACTGCTTTAGGCGCCATCGCATAGGTTGGTCTTGGAACACTTGTCGGTTGCCAAGCGGTCCCATCTTTAGGAATTACAACTACACCTGCGGTATCGATACGTTCGATTAGTGGAATCCAGTGTTCTTTATTTTCAGAAACAAAATCAACTTTAGAAGAGAAAGTTACTCGCTCGATTGGTTCAGTAATAACTGTTGCAGAAGAGATTTTTTCAAATGCTTTTACTCTGCGCGCTTTAAGTTGCGCCGCTACAACTTGGCGCCGCACATGAATTGTGTAAATCGCCAATGCAGTTGTCGGAATTAAAAATACTGAAGCTGCAAAAATTCCTACTAGACAGAGCGCGCCAATAGCGACAAGTGCAAATGTTAGTAATCCGAAAACAATTCTACGATTTGCTATTTGGTTCTGTTTTTTTAGATTATCGCTCTCATTCGCGATTAGCGTCGAACCAGTTTCACCAACTACGCGCATTGCGCTCTTGTATCTCTCGGCAGATTTTCCCGAAGCTAAATCGTGGCTGACCATCCACTTTGGTAAAAAATAGGCCGCCCACATCCCAAGGATGATTAGGTAGATAAAACCGGAGGCCATGGAGTAGAACGATAATTCTAGGCGGGGTAAATCTCGGGGATTTAGGCGGTATGTCTATATTAAAAGGTCTTACTTAATTTTTGGATTCTCTTTTACATAAGTTAGATGATCGCGCCAAGCACCTGCAATATGTAAATATCTAGGCCTTATACCTTCAAAAATATAGCCACATTTTTCAGCTACCCGCTTAGAAGCATCATTTTCTGGCCTTAAATTTATTTCAACCCGATGCAGAGCTAATGTTTCTAAGCCAAATTCGGTCAGCAACGAAACTGCCCGAGATGTATATCCCTTATTCGCATAACTCTGGTCAATCCAATAACCGATATGGCCACCACGCATGGCCCCAAAAACGATTCCGCCCAAAGTTATTTGGCCGATAAAAACCTCGCCCCCATTTTCCTTTAACCAAATTCCAAGTGAGATAGATCGAAGGGCCAGACCATCTCGGCGATAGGACTGAACCATTCCAAAGTAAGTCGGCAAGCCCAAGTGTGAATCTATTTCTGGCCTAGTCGCCTCCCAGGGCGACAACCATTCCCGATTTTTTGCCCTTGATAAATCCCAAGCTCGCTTATCTTTAAAGCGGAGTGGTCGCAAAATTAATTCGTTCTCGTAAAGTTTTATGGGCCAGGTTGAATTTGTGGCCAACTTAGTTTGAACTCCGATCAAGAACCATTACATCTACAATATCGCCTGCTTTCAGGCTTTGGGAATCTTCCGGAACAATTATGAAAGCATTTGCATCGGAGAGCGAAACCAAATCGCCTTGAACATCCAAAGGAACTGCCACTACGCCATTTTCAGATGTAAGTATCGCCCTGATGTAACCGCTCTCACCTGGAGTCACGTCAATCGAACTCTTTAACTTCGCCTTAAGTTGATTGCGGAAAATATTTGGCGCCCCGGCCATTTTTCGAATCATTGGACGAACAAAAATTTCGACTGCAATTCCGGCAACTACTGGATCACCAGGCAGAGTTATGACTGGAATTTTATCGGGACCAATTAAGCCAAAGTTATGAAGCCCGCTCTCGCTCATCTTGGGGCGGACGGTTGTTATCTCGCCAAGTTCTTTCAAGACTGCTGTGATTAATTCAAATGATTCATCGCGGCGTTCACCACTTATAACGATTAAGTCCGCGCGAACTAATTGGTCTTCAATAACCTCTTTTAATTGTTCATGATTCTCCGGAATTGTATGAACTCGAAAACCATTCGCTCCAGCTTCCCGAACTGCAGAAGTTAGCATCCAAGAATTAGTTTCAAACTCATCATCTGAATCTTCAAGGGCCTGTCCTGGCTCAACTAAATCATCACCAGCAGAAATAACTACAACTCTTGGATGCGGAAGGGTTGGCAATCTATCTAAACCGATAGATGCTGCTAATCCAATCTGAGTTGATCTAATTCTGGTCCCACCACGTAATACCAAACGTTCGCCTGCAAATATATCTTTTGCAAGGGTTGCACCATGAGCATCTAATAGCGGCATATCAAATGGTGCTAGTGGCGCTGCAATTTCTAAAAGATTGGCTAAGAGCTCTTCGACGCTCGGCTGTTGTTCCATGACTAAACCTTACTTCTTAAATAGAGTATTTCCGTGGATATAGCGAATTCTAAAAAGCAGGAACTTCGAAAGCGATTTCGTTCCGAAAGATCTCTCCGGGATTTAAGTGAGTCCTGGACCCACATTATTAAATCTGAAGAATTTCAGAGCGCGAAGACAATTGCGAGTTACATCTCATATGGCGATGAACCAGCAACCAAAGATTTAAATATGGAATTACTTCGAAGTCAGAAGAGATTAGCGCTTCCAAGGATGTTAAAAGATAAGAACCTGGAATGGGTTATCTGGAGCGGTGATGAGTCAAAGTTAAAAAAAGTTGGAAAGATTCTCGAGCCAATTGGCGAAGCGATTTCAAGTGATGAGTTAGATATTGTCATTGTTCCTACACTTCATGCAACTCGCGAAGGCCATCGATTGGGCCAAGGTGGGGGTTCTTATGACCGGGCTCTTGCAAATATCTCAGCCTGGCGAATCGGACTTATCTATTCCGGAGAACTAACAGTTGAACCATTTCCGGTCGAGGCGCACGATATAAAGTTAAATGCGGTTGCAACACCAGATCTAATAGTGCGATTCTCTAATTAAGTTCGCCAAGATGGCGGGCCATAACAACTCGCTGCACTTGATTGGTTCCTTCATAAATCTGAGTTAGTTTGGCATCGCGCATCATGCGCTCTACTGGGTAATCTGAAACATAGCCATATCCACCCAAAACTTGAACCGCATCTGTCGTAACTTTCATCGCTACATCAGTTGCAAAACACTTTGCTGCAGCTGAGAAGAAGGTTAAATCTTTCTCACCGCGCTCACTTTTTACAGCAGCCGAATAAGTCAGCGTTCTAGCTGCGGCGATATTCATAGCCATATCTGCCAACATAAATTGCACACCTTGGAAATCAAAGATTTCTTTACCGAATTGTTTACGTTCGTGTGAATACTTTGTGGCAACTTCAAACGCACCTTGTGCGATTCCAAGTGCCTGGGCTGCAATTGTAATTCGGGTATGGTCGAGAGTCTTCATCGCTAGTCCAAAACCAGAGCCAACTTCACCGAGTCGTCGATCATCTGAAATTTTTACGTTATCGAAATAAACTTCGCGCGTTGGTGAACCGCGGAAACCCATCTTCTTTTCATGGGCCCCAAATGAAACTCCGGCATCACTCTTTTCGATCACGAATGCAGTGATTCCTTTTGCTCCGAGAGCTGAATCAGTTTGCGCGAGCACAGTATAGAAATCAGAGAAGCCGGCATTTGAAATCCATTTTTTACTTCCGCTGATAATCCAATCACTTCCACTTTTAACGGCCTTAGTTTTCATTGCTGCTGCATCAGATCCGGCTTCAGATTCAGATAGGCAGTAAGAGAAACCTTTTCCTGCTGCAAGCTGAGTTAAATACTTCTCTTTAAGCTCGCTACTGCCAGCCAAGATAATTGGGAGTGAACCTAATTTATTTACCGCTGGGATTAGCGATGAAGATCCACAAACGCGAGCAACTTCTTCAATAATAATTACGGTTGCGAGTGCATCGGCTCCCTGGCCACCATATTTAGAATCAACATGTGCCGCTGCAAGATCCGCTGATTGCAGAGCTTCAAATGCTTCTTGTGGAAATCGTGACTCTTCATCGACGGATTTTGCAAAGGGTGCAATTTTCTTCGTTGCAAGTGCGCGCACGCTTTCTCGCAGTGCTTCGTATTCCTCGCCGATTAACGCTTCCATGGCTTAATTAACTCAACTTTCTTT
>Ga0136655_1000667_pt1 | contig 15622 bp, 12 predicted proteins | sample CPBDNA_2_FD_94863 | JGI IMG/M metagenome (GOLD analysis project Ga0136655, IMG submission 94863) | Freshwater to marine salinity gradient microbial communities from Chesapeake Bay, USA - CPBay_Spr_15_0.8_DNA (version 2) | ecosystem: Environmental > Aquatic > Marine > Coastal | place: USA... | reverse complement strand
TCAACTGATTGTCCTTATTCTGGTATTGATAAAATACTTCTAACCTATTGCTATTATCAAATAAATAAGACAACTGTGGCTTGAATAACAAATCGTCGATCTTATAATTTCTATTATTGAAATTTTCACTGCTACTCGCATTAATTCCTGATTGTGCATTTATGGTTACTAACCACGTATCCTCGATCTTATGTAAAAATCGCAATTGATGACTTTCTATCTCATTGGAGATGCTTCCTATGCTTTGTAAATTTTCAGTTGCAGTGCTTAAATAGGTGTAATTAGTAGTAAAATACTGCTTGCCTCTATTAAAGAAAAGACTGTTTCTAAAGCTAAGGTTCAATCCCAATTGGTTGTCGCTTCTTTGAAATGGATTCAGATCAAAATTCTCTCCTTCTCTAGCTACCATACGATCAATAAGGTAACTGGTCTGGTTATAAAATCTAGACAGCACTTTTTTATACCCCTTTTCATCCGTCCAAGAGATCGGGTTGAGGGTCAAGGTTTGAGAAAATTTATTTTGATGCGTGGGTAAAAATACTTGATTGGGCAACAATACCCTTACAAAACTCGCCTGGTCTTGGAATTGAGCTACTTCAAATTCATTGAGGTCCTGAATGCCATCTTCATTATAATCGATCCATGTAAAAGTTCCTTGTCCAGGATTTACAGCTACATAAGTAAAATCTTGTCTTGGGATACGGGCGCTATTGGTCTCATAAGTAGTATTCCACAATATTTTACCGTCATAAATCTTACGTTTATACTGTATTCTAGAGTTAAAAGAAACCTCATCTGAAAAACCCTCAAGAGCACTTTTTAATTTCCTATAGTTCGCATAAATACGCAAACTGCTCACCTTATTTTTAATAGGTTGAGATTTGATGTAATAATTATTAGAACTATTGACCCTAGCGAGGTTGCCGTCTCTCAAACTATCATTGGTTCTAGTTCTATAACCTACCTCCACAAAAGTGGTGGTTGTATCGCCACGACCTGCATAAATTTCATATCCACTAAATTTTTGAGACAGCCCTGTAAGCTCGTTTGTAGCCTTAAGTCGTTGCTGATTATTTTCACTTTCTAATCGCGTCCCTATATAATAGTTGTTGATTTTTCTTAGTAGGTCAGCATTTACTCTATTAAATTCAGACTCTTGTTCTGTAGAATTGGTGCTCAATACGCTTCCGCGAAAGCGAGCCTTCCACAAACTATCTTGATAAACAGCAGCAATTTCATTCCTATTCCCATTATAAAAATCGTCAAATTCTAAATGCTCCAATCGGTACGAAGCCGTTATGGTAGAATCTAGTTGATAATTAACTCCCAAGGTGGTAAACAACTGGCTTCCTTGTGTTGTTTCTAGATTCCAGTCTCGATTAAATTCAATATTATAAACTCGTTCTACATTTCTAAAATTCTCTTGAATGTAATCGGTATTAAGCGTCACATTTAAAGACTGTAAACTGTCTTTTTTCAGTAACTGTTGAGTTACAGCGAGTTTTGCTGCCACACCTTTATTGTCATCATCATCAATAGAAGAGAATTTATTTAAATCCTTATTGCTTGCTGCGAGCTCTGTAAATAGTTGAGTACCTTTAGTGGGCTCATAACTAGCCTTAATTCCAGCGATAGTTAAAATTTCTGGAGTAAACAATTGGATGACTGGATCGTAACTTCCCTGAGGCACCCCATTTACAGGTGGGATATACTCATAAATATTTGCAATAGCCTGATCATTAATGAGTCGGTAATCCCCTTGATTTTCACCCAAAAAGCTGAACCTCACATTAAAAAGTTGTTGTGATCTGTCTTGAGAAAAAACAAATCGCTCCTCACCGTTCACCACCTCTCTGCGATAAAGAATTTGATTTTCAGAAAACTCATCTGGTATAGCGCTAGGGGCAATGGCTAGGTCTGGGTCATCTCCAGCAGCTGCTAAAATAGTTATTTGATCTTCACTTAAATTTTGTTGTAGGGGTTGGTTTTTTGCATCGGTTTCTGTGTAGATATAGGAATCTATTTGAAAAGTATTGGACTTAAAACCTCCTGTCCCATACCCTATAAATCTAGAAAAATTACGCTCGCTATATTGATATTCTATAGAAATACGCATTTCACTGGTAATTGGAAATGTAGGAGTAAAACGCACTTCACCAGCATTGTAATCGATCACGTAATCTTGATTTTCCCCTCTTTTTAAAGGAACACCGTTAACAAAAACGCGCTCACTACCAGAAACCACTAAAATAAATAACTCTTTATTCTGCCCTGTGAGCTTATACGGGCCTTGATTGCCTTCCTGGCCGGTAAACCGGCTGATGTTAAATGTTCCTCTAACTAAAGCTCCAGCTGCACCAGCATAACCAGAAGAGTTGTCTCCATGAAACCTTACTTGTCCAGAAATCCCTTGAACACGTTTGGTAAAATTATTGAATTGGTACTTTTCTTGTATTAAGTCTACGTCTCCTGCTCTTATATTCCAGTCCTCACTATAGAGTTCTATAAATAGTTGATCAAATTCATCCAGTCGTTGAGAATAACCGTTTTGAGTTTGTGGCACATTTGCGTCTTGAATAGATGCTCTCAAGGAAACTTTATCGTTCAATTTACCTGTAATTCTGAGGTCCAATTCAGAATCCACCACACTATTCTGATTATTGCCTACCCGCACACCTCTTGTGATGCTTCCAGAGGTTTGCAAACCGTCAAAAGGAATAAAATTATTGACTGCCGTAGGCTGCTGCAACGCTACTAATTGTTCTTGCCTACTGTCATTATCTAAAATAATGCTTGGGTCGTAGAATTGATAGGTCTTGGTAAGAAAATCAGGAAGTGGCATATAAATAACCTCTAGAGAGTCGGTATTTATTGCAGTGTTATTTTTAAAAGTTAAAATGGCGGTAGAAAAATTGATCTGGTACCGAGAAGTGTCGATAGACTTACCTGTTTCATCCACTACTTTAAAATAAGCTGGACTAATACTTATAGCATCTAATGAAATAGAATCCTTAACAGCAATACGTTTTCTTTTCAAGTTGGTGTACTCTTGTGCACCCCCTATAGAGCAGCATAACACCAGAATAAAAAACAACTTTAATTTCATACCTACTTCTACCAATTGTATTACAACAGATGGTTGTCAAAAATATTTCAAATAGCTCCTACAGAAACGTGAAATGACAAATAATTGCATAAAAAAACCTATCTGCAGGTAGCAGATAGGTGTTTATAGGGGTGAACATCCTTTTATTCAGATACAGGCTTCATTTTAAAAGTGTCCATAAATGCAGTAGTATAATTCCCGGCTACATAATCTGGTTCCTCCATAAGCTGTCTGTGAAAAGGAATCGTAGTTTTAATTCCCTCTATGACAAACTCATCTAATGCGCGTTTCATCTTATCAATCGCCTCCTGACGTGTTCTTGCAGTGGTAATCAACTTTGCAATCATCGAGTCATAATTAGGCGGGATAGAATAACCAGCATATACATGAGTGTCTAATCGCACCCCATGACCCCCTGGTGCATGTAACGTTATAATTTTACCCGGAGAAGGGCGAAAATCGTGATAAGGATCTTCAGCATTTATTCTACACTCGATAGAATGTAAGGAAGGCTCATAATTCTTACCTGATATTTTGACACCGGCAGCAACTAATATTTGTTCTCTAATAAGGTCAAAGTCAATTACCTGCTCTGTTATAGGGTGCTCTACTTGTATGCGCGTGTTCATTTCCATAAAGTAGAAATTGCGGTGTTTATCTACAAGAAATTCTACGGTTCCAGCTCCTTCATAAGCAATGTATTCGGCTGCTTTTACTGCCGCTTCACCCATTTCCTTACGCAGCTTTTTGGTCATAAATGGAGAAGGTACTTCTTCGGTTAGTTTTTGATGACGTCTTTGTACAGAACAATCCCGCTCACTTAAATGGCAAGCCGTTCCATAGCTATCGCCTACGATCTGGATCTCGATATGGCGTGGCTCTTCAATGAGTTTTTCCATATACATATCATCATTACCAAAGGCCGCTTTGGACTCATTACGAGCGCTTTCCCACGCGTCTTGAAGGTTTTCTTCTTTCCATACCGCACGCATTCCTTTTCCTCCACCACCAGCAGTAGCTTTAAGCATTACTGGGTAACCCGTTTCTTTAGCTATTTTAACACATTCCTTAAAATCTGCAATAATTCCTTCAGATCCCGGCACACAAGGTACTCCTGCAGCTTTCATAGTTTTCTTTGCAGTAGCCTTATCTCCCATTTTTGAGATCATTTCCGCACTAGCGCCTATGAACTTAATTTGGTGTTCCTCACAAATACGAGAAAAATCTGCGTTTTCAGAAAGGAAACCGTACCCAGGGTGTATGGCGTCTGCATTTGTAATTTCAGCGGCACTAATAATGTTAGACATTTTTAAGTACGAAAGATTACTGGGCGGTGGACCTATACACACTGCTTCATCGGCAAATTTTACATGAAGGCTTTCAGCGTCAGCAGTAGAGTACACCGCTACTGTTTTTATTCCCATTTCTTTACAAGTGCGTATAACCCTTAAAGCTATTTCTCCACGATTTGCTATCAATATTTTTTTAAACATCATGTTTCTTTTTAGATAAGGTGTTGGTGATACGCTCTGTTTCTTACTGAATTAAATTCAGCATCAAATTCATTTTTGTTTCGCTTTCGCGAAAGCAAGGAAAAAGAAGGGGCATCACCAACACTAAGACTTAAAAAATTCTTCTACTATTTAAGAAGGATCTACTAAAAATAATGGTTGATCAAATTCTACTGGAGAAGAATCGTCAATAAGTACTTTTACAATGGTCCCAGAAACTTCACTTTCAATCTCGTTAAAAAGTTTCATAGCTTCGATAATACATAAGGTATCCCCTTCTTTGATACTATCCCCTACCTCAACAAAAGAGGGCTTATCTGGGGAAGACTTTCTATAAAAAGTTCCAATAATAGGAGATTTTACAGTAATGTAGTTGTCGGCAATTTCTACAGGAGCTTTTGCTACTGCAGGGGCCTCACTTGCCACAGGAGCAGGAGCTGCTTGTTGAACTGGAGCCATTTGCATAGGAGCCGCCTGAGATACGTACGTCACGTCGGCATCACTTCCTGTTTTAATGGTGATTTTAATATCATCCATTTCTAATTTTACTTCGCTTGCTCCAGATTTAGCAACAAATTTGATGAGGTTCTGTATTTCTTTAATGTCCATAAATAAGGTGGTTATTAAGTTAACTATCGTAAGCCCAAGTTAGTAAAATAGAGCCCCAAGTAAAACCACCTCCGAAGGCGGCAAACACTAAGCGATCTCCTTTTTTTAACTGAGTCTCATACTCTTTTAATAATAACGGCAAAGTGGCGCTGGTAGTGTTTCCATATTTGTGAATATTCATCATTACCTTCTCTGCTGAAAGATTTATTCTTCTTGCTGTTGCATCAATGATGCGTTTATTTGCTTGATGCGGCACCAACCACTTAATGTCTTCATTAGTAAGTTGGTTGCGTTTGACGATTTGCTCTGAAACATCAGCCATACTTGATACCGCATATTTAAAAACATTTTTTCCGTCTTGAAAAACGTAATGTTGTTTGTTCTCTACTGTTTCATGAGAGGCGGGCAATAAGGACCCTCCAGCATCTACTTTGAGAAAGTTACGCCCTATTCCGTCACTGCGCAGGATTTCATCCTCAAAGCCGTAAGGTTCTAAATTAGGTTCAAAAAGAACCGCGCCACCGGCATCTCCAAAAATGATACAAGTCGCGCGGTCTTCGTAATTGATAATGGAAGACATTTTATCTGCCCCGATCAAGAGTACTTTTTTATAACGTCCCGATTCTATGTAACTACTAGCAGTACTCATCCCATATAGAAACCCAGAGCATGCTGCCATTAAATCATAAGAGAAGGCATTAACAGCCCCTATTTCTGAAGCGACCAAAGCTGCTGTGGATGCCACTGGCATGTCTGGTGTTACTGTTGCAACAAGGACCAGATCAATAGTAGAAGGGTCTAAATTTGAACTCTTCATTAGGTCTTGTGCCGCTTGAATAGCGAGATAAGAAGTTCCTTTATCCTTATCCTTAAGGATGCGGCGCTCTTTAATTCCGGTACGAGAAGTGATCCATTCGTCGTTTGTATCGACCATGCCTTCCAACATGGCATTGGTAAGCTTATACTCTGGGGCATAGGCGCCTACTGCAGTTATCGCCGCTTTGATATTACTCATACTGGGGATTCTAATGATTTAATTAGAGCTTGGAAAGCTACTAAAAAAGCTCTAGAAACCAGAAAAAATGACACATTTTTAATAAAAACGTGTCATTTTTTTGATTTCTTATAGAAAGCAATTGTTTTCTACGAAATATTTAATTACGAATTAAGCCTCAGCTACTTCGGTTTTATCTATAACTACATTACCTCTGTAATACAATTTCCCTTCGTGCCAATGCGCTCTGTGGTAAAGGTGAGCTTCACCAGTAGTTGAATCTGTAGCAATTTGTGGAACTGTAGCTTTGTAGTGAGTTCTTCTTTTGTCTCTTCTCGTTTTCGAGATTTTTCTCTTAGGATGCGCCATGGCTATAAATTATTATCCGTTTTTAATTTCTTTAATGCGTCCCATCTGGGATCTATATCGTTACTATTACTTTTTTCTTCTGGCATTGAAACGCTTAATTCCTCCAACTTATCTAAAACATCTGACACTAAAGAACCATCTTCAACACCTGGATGAACTCTTTTATGAGGTATGGATAGCACTAGCATTTCATACACATACTGAGCAATATTGAATTCATAATCACTGTGTGAAAGGATTAATAAATCTTCATTATCATCGTTAAAAGCATCTCCAAATTTGATGACCAAGTCCATAGAAGCAACTATGTCTAGATCAAATGGCTCATTAGTAACATCGCAATTTAAATTAACTGACCCAGTAGCTTTTAGAAAAAGATCCATAATAGTGTTTCTTTTATCTAGCTCTGCCTCAATTACAATTGATGAACTATTAAACTCTTCAAAACCAAAATTTTCAAAAAACGCATTATCGACCTCGTACTTTAACTGGTGTTTCCCTTGCTTTAATCCGGCAAAGGACAAAATAAAAGCTTTGAGTTCCATAATCCTACTCTTTCAAAGAGCGGGCAAAGATACTAAAAGATATTAAAAACCTAGTGTTAAATCACCTTCGTTTGCGAGAAAGTTTTTTCAACGGGTGTTCATTCAAGATTTCATATTCTTTCCTCTTTGAAAATATCTGGATGGCTGCATCAATTGCAGCGACAAATGATTCTGGATTTGCGGTTCCCTTTCCAGCAATATCAAAGCCTGTGCCATGATCAGGACTAGTTCTTACATGACTAAGCCCTGCTGTATAATTAACCCCATGACCGAAAGCAATTGTTTTAAACGGGATCAATCCTTGGTCGTGATAACTTGCCAAAACAGCATCAAATTCTTTGTATTTTTTATTTCCGAAGAAGGAATCTGCTGCATAAGGTCCAAAAATAATAGTCCCATCTTCTCGCAATTGCTCTAAAGCAGGTATAAGTGTATCCTGATCTTCTGTCCCTATCACACCATTATCTCCTACATGGGGATTTATTCCTAAAACAGCTATTCTAGGATGACTAATTCCAAAATCCTTTTTAAGAGACTCTTTAATCGTTCCTATTTTGGTTTTAATTAGTTGAGCATTGATGGTAGCAGGAACATCTTTTATGGCGACATGATCGGTAAGCAACCCTACTCGCAATTCATTAGCTACCATAAACATTAAACTTTCCCCCTCTAGCTCTTGATTTAAATAATCCGTATGCCCCGGAAATTTAAAGTCTTCCGAATGAATGGATTCTTTATTAATAGGTGCTGTAACTAAGACGTCTATTTTGTTCTCTTTAAGAGCAGCAGTAGCCGCTTCTAAACTTTTAATAGCTAGCTGACCAGCTTCAGCACTCACTTTTCCCCATTGAACTGTAAATGGTTCCTTGATGAGTCTTAAAACATTGAACTTCCCAGGAACTATCTCCTCTAGAGAGGTAATCCCATGTATCTTTGTTTTCAAATCAAATGTTTTTACATAGAAGGAGAGCAGTTTTGTGCTTGCAAAAACTACTGGAGTATACATTTCTAACATTCTAGGATCTTCAAATGCCTTTAGAATAATCTCTCCACCTACTCCATTAGGATCCCCTATCGTAATACCTACTTTGATATTCTCTTCCTTATTCATGTATTGCGCTATTTATGGCTTATTTTTGAAAGTATAAAAGTAAAGTTTTTTAACCAGTTATGTTTACAGGAATTATTGAGAGTGCCGCAAAAGTGGTCCAACTAAAAAAAGAGGACACTAATTTACATCTGAGTTTGGATTGTGATTTAACTAGCGAATTAAAAATTGATCAGAGCGTTGCTCATAATGGGGTCTGTCTCACCGTTGTTTCCATTGATGGAAATCAGTATACCGTAACGGCCATTGAGGAAACTTTAAATAAAACGAATATAGGCACTCTACAAGAAGGCGATATAGTAAACATAGAGCGCGCCATGAAAATGAATGCCCGATTAGACGGACATATTGTTCAAGGCCACGTAGATCAAACAGCTACCTGCACTGAAGTGATTAATAAAGAAGGTTCTTGGGTATTTAGCTTTGAATACGACTCTGCATTAAACAACGTCACTATTGAAAAAGGAAGTATTTGCATTAATGGTGTTAGCCTAACGGTAGTAAATTCAAAAATCGACGCCTTTTCGGTTGCGATTATTCCTTATACCTATGAGCATACAGGATTTAAAACCTTATCAAAAGGCGATCAAGTGAATTTGGAATTTGACGTTATAGGAAAGTATGTCAAGAGACTAATGAATCTTTAATCGATTTTCTTTAATCGAGAAAGTGTTACATAAGCGATAACAACAATAGCTATAATCACTAAGATCCATAAATTAGTATCTAAAGGCACTGTATCTCCAGGTGGGGTAGGACCATTTTTTCCTGAAATTCTGGGTGGCGGTGGAACCCGCTGAAGCAACATCACGCAAAAAAGATTAAAACTTATTATTATCATGTTCGTCATTCTACGGCTGCGAATTTAAAAATTAAAATGGATAACGGCAAAAAAAGACGCCTCATCTGTTCATTATAATTTTTTTATTGCATTTTATCGATAATTTATAATTTTAAACGTATTGTTATTATAAAACAACGATAGATAGTATCCCATTATTAATATATTATTCCGTTCAACTATTTAACAATAAACACCTCTACCACACAAACTCAAAAAGATAAGGGGGCGTTTTAATTTTTAAAACGCCCCCTTTGGTACTTAAAAAAACCGATATACTATATTCTAGAAGCGAGAATTAATGCGTTATACAGGTTGGCCATCTTACCAGAAACAGTAATTTCCCCAAATGCTTTGGTGTTTTCTGCATCACCTCCTAAGATGACTCTGGCACTAGTAGTTAAACCACTGTCCATAATAACATGCTTCACTTCAGAGGCAGTAAGTTTAGGGTAATAAGATCTAATAACCGCAGCTACTCCCGCTACCGCTGGGGAAGCCATAGAGGTACCACCGGCATTGCGGTATTCATTATTAGGTGCCGTAGAATAAATAGCTACTCCAGGAGCAAATACGTCAACACTGCTTTTACCATAATTAGAAAAATTAGCGACTAAGCCAGATCCGTATTCAAAATTCAATGCTCCAACTGTTAAAAAATTATCAGAAATCTCTTCACCAGCAAGCACTTGATCTTGTGGATATACTTGAGTAAAATCTGTGTCAATTCCTTCATTTCCTGCCGCGTTCACAAAAAGTACATCTTTAGACTCGGCATATTTAATAGCATCCCATACCCATTGTGCATGGGTAGAGTGGTATTTCCCAAAACTCCCATTGATTATTTTTGCTCCATTATCTGCAGCATAACGTATTGCTTTAGCAATATCTTTATCGTACTCATCTGCTTGAGAAACAGCTCTCAATACCATAATCTCTACATGGTTTGCCACACCATTCGCACCTAGACCATTATCTCGCTCTGCAGCTATAATCCCCGCCACGTGTGTCCCGTGAAACGCATCTGCCTTTTCTGGATCTGGACCAGAATATTCATTGTTACCGTATACTGGAGTATCCCATACATATGGATCGTCATTAAGAATATCCATACGGTAATTGGTTTTTAATTTGTCCCCATTAAGAAGAGCCGTAAGCCCATCCACTTCACCTTGTAATAAACCTATTAAATTTTTGAAACTCTCGTATTGAGGAAAAACTCTTTGTGCAATTCCTTTAGCTTGTACTAGCGCTTCATCCTCTTCAGTTCCAACTGCATTTACGTCCTCTAAAGTATAGTCCTTTTTACCGGTGGCTGTTTGTAATTTAGAATCAAACCCTTGTAACGCAGCAATTTGCTGCTCATAAAATGCTTTTTCTTGTTGAGCGGCTGCTACTTTGGCATCGTATTCTTTTTGAGCTTTGGCAACCATATCTGCAGGAAACATGGCTTGATCCCTTACAATACGCTCGTACTCTAGATTTTCATCCACGACATCTCCTAAAAAGTTCCATCCGTGAACATCATCAATATAACCGTTGTTATCGTCATCTATTCCATTATCAGGGATTTCATCTGTATTGGTCCAGATCACAGCATCCAAATCTTCGTGCTCTATATCTATACCAGAGTCAATTACGGCTACTATAACGGTTTGCCCCTTTTTATCTTGGAGCAATTCGGCGTAGGCTTTATTAATACTCATTCCAGGAATGGTATCGGTAACAAGGTCATAATCTTTCCAGTTCCTGGCCTGCTCTTCCGTAAGCGCTTGCGTTTTTAATGGTGTGCTGTCAATATTTCCTATAGGTGGTGAGACGATTGCTCCTCCACTACCACAGCTAGTTAATATGGCTGCTGCTGCAACGGTTAACAAAGTCGATTTAAAAATTGAATACTTCATTTGCTATTTAATTAGTTATTAATTTATTTTTGATTTTTACAATAAGTCTTTAAAAGTAAGGGTTTGATCTAACCTGACCCCCTTATCGGTGTGTTTTACGGTAATGATTTCATGAGATGCATCATGCTCCAATATGAGGTAGTAGCCTTTTGTTGCTGCCTCATTAAGAAATTTTTCTTTTTCTCCTAGCGTCAGTAAAGGTCTGGTATCGTACCCCATTACATAAGGTAATGGCACGTGCCCTGCAGTGGGGAGTAGATCTGCCATAAACACAAAGGTCTTGTCTCCTATGTGAATATGAGGGATCATCATTTTTTCTGTATGACCATCTACAAATAAAATATCAAAGTCCATTTCGTTTTGCTTCTCATAAGTGTCTTTCTGAGCAATGAAATTCAGCTGTCCACTTTCTTGTATCGGCTTTATGTTTTCTGTTAAAAAACTAGCTTTCTCTCTGTCGTTGGGTTCTATGGCCCAGTTCCAGTGACTGGGGTTGGTGTGGCATACCGCTTTCGCGAAAGCGGGCTCCAAAAAATCTCCTGTGCTGCTTTTCTGAATCACGCCTCCGCAATGATCAAAATGCAAGTGCGTCAAAAACACGTCTGTAATATCCTCCCTAGAAAATCCCTTTTCCTTTAATGAACTGTCCAAATCAAACCTATGATCCATATAATAGTAGCCAAAAAACTTCTCTGACTGCTTATTCCCCATACCGGTATCTATAAGCGTCAATCGGTCTCCATTCTCGATAAGAAGGCATCGTGCTGCCATGTCAATCATGTTATTAGCATCGGCTGGATTGGTACGGTTCCATAAACTTTTGGGCACTACTCCAAACATCGCACCACCGTCCAACTTAAAATTACCAGATTCAATAGCATGTATTTTCATAGTTCATGCAAAATACAAAATCAACTCTAATAAATTCAAAGCCTTTTAGGATTAATAATTATTTAAATCAGGACCTTTTAAAGTTGCAACGCCTCTTCTCTAACGACAATTTTAGAGAGCCTTTTACCAAAGTCTATGAGCTGTTTAATTTCCTTGACTCCAGCGGTGCGCTGTGATTTAAACACCAATAAAGAATTGCCATGAGATTCTACGTGATAGTATGAATTGCTCTCAAAGAATTGCACCAGATCATCAGTAAAATAATCTTGAACCAAAATAGGCTCATCGCCTAACAAATAGAACCGCTTAGAAAAATCAGAATGATTATTTATTGGAATATCGTTATATCCGGCAATAGCATAAACGCGCTCGAGAAAGCCTTCCCTATCTAGAGTAAATTCTGGAATCTGGTGATCCAATTTTATACTAAGCATTGTGGTGCGTACGTCTTCTTTTGCAATAAATTCTCCTTCAGAATAATGGAGGTCAAAAACAATGAAGGAAGCGTCTTTATTAAATAACCTGTTGTATATTTTTTCAATGCGCTTGGTCCTGAAGTACCTAAAGTCATCCAATACCTCTGTGTCTTCTTTTACATCGGCCTCATAATTCAGATGATAATTATCAGCAATCTCTTGAAGGGTTTTCTGTCTTTTAGTTAGGTTATCTTTAAGAAAGGAAATGCCCGGGATCAACCTCCTTAAAGCAAAAGGATGTTCTGATGCTGTGCCGTGAAGATCCAAACCTATCAATTCCAAGTGCCCACCTCGTTTGTGAAAGACATCTTGATAAGCACTCAAATTTTCCATTACGGTATGGTCAACAAATTCACAGAGAGAAAGGTCTACAACCACGTCTTCAGTCTCTGGAATGGCATTTAATTTTTCTTTGAGTTTGTAAAAGTTTAAAAATGTACAATAGTGTTTTACGTTGATATAATAATGTTGATCCCCTCGCTTTTCTTTCAACATCAACACATTAGGCTTGCTCCAGTTTTTGATAAAAAGCTCCAAGTCTTTATTAATAATCACATGAATAACAAAGGTCATGAACACCCCTGCCAAAATCCCTGAAATTAACCCCACCAATAGGGTAACCAATAAAGTAGTAGAAAAAATTAAAAGCTGTTCCTTACCTACTCTAAAAATCTTAGCTATATTTCTTGGTGAGGCCAGTTTATAACCGGTATAAACCAATATGGCCATCAATGCCGGCAATGGAATACGAGTGAGCTGCGTACTAAACAGCAATATAAAAATCACCAAAAACGTAGCATGTGCAAAGTTAGAAGAGCGATTGCTACCACCATTATTTACATTTACTGAACTGCGTGCAATTACCGTAACTACATTAAGCCCTCCTAAAAATCCGCTTCCTATAGTAGCAAGACCTAATGCTTTTAAGTCTCTATTGACATTAGATCGTCTTTTTTCAGGGTCTAATTGATCGACCGCTTTGATACTTAATAAAGACTCTATACTGGCGATCAAGGTAATTGCAAGAACACTGCCCCAAAAGCTAAAAGATCCCAACAGATCAAAATTTGGAATGGGAATATCAGAAATGATTTGAGCTCCAGTAGGAATATCGGCGATCATATAAGCAGGGTCTACAGGGTGCGGCTGCTGCAATACCAATTCATAAAAATAGCTGAATCCTATAGAGATCAGTACGATCCACATGGGTGCTGGAATAAGGTGAAAATATTTGTTGCGTATTTTAGGATAAAAAACCATAATACCTAATGCTAGAATACCGGCGATTGCTGCATAAGTAAAACCGGAGTGATCATAAGAAAAAGCACCTATTACAGTAGAAGGAATAGCGAGTAAATAATCCACGCTGCCGTCTAACTTTATTTGATTGCCCATCATAATATGGAACTGTTTGCCCAGAATAATAAGGCCTATTGCAGCAAGCATTCCTTGAATAGCGCTGGACGGAAAGAAATCTGCCAATTTACCCATTCTTAAAAATCCTAAAATGGTAAGCAATATTCCAGAACATATGATTGCTGCATAGGTTCCATTCAACCCCAAGGTCGCCACAGCAACTAATATAACTCCTACCAGCCCGTTCCCAGGTCCAGAAATAGTGACATGGCTGCCTCCTAAAATAGAAACTAAAACACCGCCTACCACTGCTGCAATGACACCAGAAATAGGTGGTGCATCACTAGCCATAGCAAGCCCTAACCCTAAAGGTAATGCTATAAGACTTACAACAAAACCACTAAAAATGTTTTTGGGCAATGACTTAAAAAATCCTTTAATGTCTGTTTTCTTCTTCGTCATCTTACTATGAGTACATCTGTAGGTAATTCTTTTAAAATATATTCTAGATCGTGTGGAAAAAATCTGCTTAAAAAAGTATATTTCTTAGGGCCGTTCATAACAAGAAGGTCGGCACGTACTATTTGTGCGTAATGACCTATTGAATAACCTCGTTTTCCAAAAATAGCTTGTGTTTCTATAAAAATCCCCTCCTTTTGTTCTTCAGGAATATGACTTAAAATCCCACGCACTCTTGATTCCTCTTGCCTTTTTAATTTTTCTTTAAGCAGGTTTGCTTTGCGCAAACTTTGATCATCATCAATTTTAATTGATATTTTTTGGTCTTCTATTTCTTCTACAATAGTGAGTTGGTTGCTGCCCAGACTGTGGGCTACATAAAAAGCAGTTCCTATGGTGCGCTCGGTATGCGTATCTTTTAGACTGTTAACTACTACGTGCTTGCATGGTTTTCTAACCACACTGGGATTGGTAATTAAAAGTACTGAACAAGTAGCTTTTCTTGTAATTTTACGAGCGATAGAACCTAGGTAAAACTTTACAAATTTTTCCTTTTTTAATGCTCCTAATAAAAGTAAGTCTATATGATATTCTTGAACCGCTTCTAAAATAACATCGACCGGCTCTCCTTCTTTAAAAACGAGCTCGTAAGATAATTGCGATTGATTGCAATTTCCTATAAATTGATCAATGATCTGAATTTTTTCTGGGCTTCCTTTACCTACGTGAATAAGTAATAATTTTGCTCCCAACATACAGCTTAGTCTAGCGGCTTCACTTACGTTTGCTTCTAAGGTAGGGGAAAATGCGATTCCTATCGCTATATTTTTAAATGAGGGATCAGTCAACACTTAATATTTGTTAAAAATCATAAATATAGGCTTAATTATTGCGTATTTCGCTTTCGCGAAAGCGGAACAATTATAAAACCTGTAAAAAAGGTCGTAATTTTCCTCAAAATTTAAAACATGCTAGAGTTAGCAGGAATTATCATATTAGGAATACTGGCACAATGGGTGGCATGGAGGTTTAAAATCCCGGCTATTTTACCACTTATTATTATAGGTCTACTGGTAGGACCTATCGCTACATTATATATGGACGCTAAGATTATAGAGCCCATATGGAATGGAGAAAAAGGCCTGTTCCCTGGAGACAGTTTATTTTATTTTGTATCCCTGGCAATAAGCATCATCTTATTTGAAGGCGGACTCACCCTAAAACGTACCGAAATACTAAATACAGGACCTGTAATCGGTAAATTAATATCCATCGCTGTACTTATCACTTTTACAGGTGGTGGTGTGGCGGCTCATTATATTTTTGGATTGAGCTGGAAGATCTCTCTGCTTTTCTCTGCTCTTATCATTGTAACAGGACCTACCGTAATTACTCCTATTCTAAGAAATATTCCTCTTAAAAAAGACTTGAGTTCTATATTGAAATGGGAAGG
>Ga0136655_1000664_pt1 | contig 15638 bp, 9 predicted proteins | sample CPBDNA_2_FD_94863 | JGI IMG/M metagenome (GOLD analysis project Ga0136655, IMG submission 94863) | Freshwater to marine salinity gradient microbial communities from Chesapeake Bay, USA - CPBay_Spr_15_0.8_DNA (version 2) | ecosystem: Environmental > Aquatic > Marine > Coastal | place: USA... | reverse complement strand
CTTTTAAGCGCAATCGTAGTTGCTGATTTCGTAATAATATCTTTACCGAACATGACAAGCAAGAATTGCTCGTCGGTCATGCCCACACCCTTCTTTTCAAGGATACGAGTCATGGGTGGGCGCACGGCTTCTTTGAACTCATCCGACACCTCCATCGCCTCATCAATCTGCGCGTTGTAGCTTTGGACGAAATCGAGAACGCCAACTCTTTCAGTCGGGCTTACGGGGATAGGCATACGAAGGTCTATTTTGCCTTCTGCTTGCATCTCCATCAACTTTCCCTCCTTCATTGAGGCGAGATTTCCGCCAAACGAACAAATGCTCGAATAGCCCTCCAAAATCATTTCGGTCATTTGTTGGGCGGCCTTCTTCTTATCGCCCTTGGGCATATCGTTCAGTCGCTCACGTCCGAAAATTTCGTCTTCGTCCTCACCCGTATCGCCTCCGAACATTTCGGGACGGATGTCTTCAAGGGTGGGAGGCTCAAAAGTTGGCTCTTCAAGGTCGGGAAGCCTACCTGCGCCTTGTAGGTTGGCTTTTTGGTAGTCCTTTTCTTCTACGTTATCCCCAAGCGGGTTGTAATTGACCACATCGCTATAATTGGTTTCGATTGGCTCGTCAACTACGATGTCGTCAAGAGTTTGTGCGTCGCTCATATTTTAAGTGTGTCTATCGCTTCTAAAATTCTCCGATGTTGGGGAATTTTATCATCCAAATCTATGCAGAATTTGTAGTATTTGGAAATAGATGACACATCTTTTTGAACAATGTTTGCAATTTCTCGATGAGAAAGGATTGTATGCTTTTTTAGGTAGTAAACGATTGTAATTAGGGCATTCATGCGCCTCTCGTCTTTACTACGAGAAATAAAGACAAGTTCTCTATGGATACCGAAGTGTTGACAAATCTCTTCGATTATCCTATTTATGAACCCATGAATGTCGTCGGGGTCTACTACTCCCATAACCTAACATATATTTTATCCTCCCCCAAAGTTCGGAATTTTTCTACTTTAATTGAATAAAATTGTCTATCGTCTTCGACAACGCCCGCTTTTTCAAGTGCATCCATCACTCCCTTGGCAAGATTGTCGCAGTCAAATTTATTCAGCAAAGGTACGCCTTCTAATCGTCTGTATTTTGGGGTGCTTTTGGGGTAGCTGAAATGAAAGACGAGGGATATGCGCTTGTAGGGTGCTTTTGGCACACCAAGTTCTAACAACAAAGCCACAAGCCTCTTTTGGTAGTCGTTGTACGACTTGGGCATATAAGCAAACTTGCCATTGAATCGAGGACGCGGTGTGGGCATCCCCGTGGTGTCCAAGACAAACTCCACTTACCTATCGGCTACGGCTAAAACTTCCGTAGGTCGCGCTATTACGACGACTGCGGTGGTGAGCAAAGCCATGCCTAATCCCAACAATAGGAGTTGTCCTGCCGTCTTCATATTCACCATTTCCCTTGTGGGCATTCTTCTCCTGCAAGCTGAACCTTTGCTCGCACGAAGCATCCACAATCTCGACACCTTCCAAACATAGCGTCGTAAAGAGGACATTTTTTGCATATCGCCAAACGCTCCTTTGGCGTGTATTCAGGCTTTTCTCCGTAGGTCTCAAACATTTCCCAATTGTCTTTGAATTTCAGATACCAACTCCTGATATTCTTCGGTGTTTACAAGATAGTTAGAAATTTTTACTCCGAAATCATTGTCTGACTTGAAGTGTATGCCCATCGACATACGTGAAGCCGCGACTTCTTTGGTTGGCTCATCGCTCCACGGAACTCCCATAACATCGCTTATCAACTTACTAAAAAAGTGCGCTTGAAGCGTATGACCCGAAGGGTACGATGGGGTATGCCCCGTCATTGTTGTGGCGGGGTTAAGTCCAATACGCAGATAGTAAGCCAATTCAGCGGGTCTAACGCGGTTGTAGTGATATTTCAACTCATAGACCAAGGCGTGGAGATATAACTCATTCACTTGGTCAAAAATCTGCTTGAAGCTACGCAGACCCGCTTTTTGAGCATATCCATTTAGGTATTTGCCGAGTTGCTTATCAATGAAAAAGCAACGATTACGCCACTCGTCATCGCTCAACTTCTCCAACTTGGCTACTACGTCATAAACCTCCTGCTTGGCATTTCCCGTATCATTTTTTGGATAAGGCTCATTCATAAACACTTTTGTGTGTTTAGAGAATGCCGTGCCATTAGCCATCATCATCTTTTGCTCAATAGTCGGCTGACCATAGACAAGCTGATTGATGGATATAATAGACCCGTTAGTCATTACAACCCGAAAAAGTTGAAGATGCTATCGTCTTGCTCCTCGTCTTCTTCAATTTCTTCTTTTGAAACAGGTTCAGGACGGGGGACTCGCTTGGGTTCGGGCTTGGGTTCGGGCTTGGGTTCGGGCTTGGGTTCAGGATTGTTCTTGGCCTCCGCTTCTTCTTCGGGAGCGTCTTCAATCATTAACTCTATCTCCGTACATACCGCACGAGAAAGTCGATTGATTTTCTTTTGTTGCTCTTTTGTCATCGCCCATCCATTCCCACCTTTCTTTTTAAGATTAGAAAGTTGCGACAAGTAGGACTCAAACTCCTCTAATGCGTCAGAGGCATCGTCGGACAAGTCGCTTTCGACAAGTCCGTATTTTTTCATCGTGTAATCGTGTGGAAACGTAGCCATTGATGTGATTTTATGGTCGTAAATATACTTCCTTACAAAAAGAAAGCAAAACCATTTATCAACATCAATCTAACGCGCCAATTACTGCGCCACTCGCTACACTAAACGCACCTACAATAAGGGCAATTTTTACCAACTCCTCGAAAGGCGGTAGCCCCCATTGATGTTCTTCTTTGGCGGACTTTTGACCCATGTTAAAGTGGATGATAGCCTCGGTCATAAAGAACCCAAAGGTTACTGCCGAGGCTATCGCTCCTCTTTGTTTTTTACTTCTTGCCATCAATCGTTGATGTATAAGGTTTCGGATTTGACCTCACCAAAATCCAATGCCTCTTCGATTTCGTCTCGACTAATCACGCCATCCTCCTCAAAAGTTCCCGTTTCGTCGCTATTGACATAGAAATTGTAGGATTCAAGTGATTCGGCGGTCAACGAAATACTTCCCTTATCGGTTTCGATGTTTAATGAAATGTTTCCGTAGAATGGATTGGTGTCTGCGTCGATTGAGAACGCCTTGTAATCCCCATAGTTGCCTCTGACATCACCACCTCGGTGTTCCCGCACAAGCATAATTTGTGGGTCGTAAGCATCACGGGTTTTGGTGAAACGAACATCAAAGACAAAGGGGGCGGAGTAGTTGTAAGAGTTGTCTGCTTCCAATTGGTCTTCAATGGCATCTTCAATGTCGTCAATTGTAACGCCATCCTTCACGTCGCCCGTGTAAAACTCGTCGTCGTCCTCGTCGTCACCATCAGGCAGGTCGAACAATTCAGGCGCGACATCCATCACATAAATGTCATGGTCAACGGCAAGTTTGTCCACCAATTCTTGTGGAGTAAGGGGGTCTCCGCCAAACATCTTTTCGGCATCATCCATGTCTTCGTAGTCGATTTCAGTACCATCCATCAGGAAAAAAACTTCCGTGAGGCTCTCTACTTTGGGCTTATCGTCGGTAGTGCCTCCGCGAGCCATCTTCACTACGCCACGGGACTTCAACTCATTCCACAAGTCGCTGAATGCAACCCATTGCAAGCCCTCATCTTCGTTGTCATACTCCAATCCCGCAACCTCCCCTCTGCTTTTTCCACGGCTCATGATTTTCGCTTCCAAATCGGATGCTGACGTAGACGAGCGCAAAATGGCTTTTCCAACGCCATTACTCATCAACCACTTGCCCAACTTCTCATTTTCATCGTTTGCCCACTCAACAACGCTTCCCCCGCGAGCCATCTTTTTGCCACTCATCACCTTTGCAACCTCGCCTTGAATGCGGGAAACTTCTCTTTGCATCTTACCGATTTCTGCGTTCAAGGTGTCCAACGCCTCTAATACTCCTTCAAGGTTGCCCGTCATTGCTTTATCCGCAATCGCAACGCCTTCACCAATAGCCTCGGATTTTTTTGATACTCTTTTGGCAACACGAGGAGCAACCTCTGATTGTGCCTTTGGCTTACGTCCGCGCTTCTTTGGTTCGGGCTTGACGTAGCCCTCCACGGGCTGAACACCCACCTTTGGGCTTTCGCCCGCAGACAACTCACGGACAAACGTATAGTTTTTACCCGCCTTGACATCTGCTGACGCTTTGCTCGTCGCCTTAATTACTTTACGCTTCACCTTCCCCGCTTGCGTTTTCAAAGGCATCTCGTAGAGGTATCCCGTCTTGTCCATTGGCTTGCGCCCACGCTTTTTCGCCCCTGTGACGCGCTCTGACTCTTTTTCAGCGCGTTCCGAGGTCATTCCCGCACTTTGTGCTAATGATTCTCGCTCTGACTTGGACGCGCGTTTAGCGGGTGCTTTCTCTGCCTTTTTACGACCTCTTTTGCCCTTCTCAACATCAGCGATAAAACCTTCTTTTGGAGAGCGTCCCCGTGTGATTTCCTTATCGTACTCAAATCCCTGACCACTCATGGCTTCTTCTGCCTCTTCACGGCTCTTCGCCATTACGACCCTCACCTCTTTCCCTCCATCCACTTGCTTCACAAAGACGTGGCGCGTTTCCTTACCGCTCTTTTTTTTAGGCGCAGGTGCGCTCTTCTTTTTTGGCTCTGCCTTCGGTGCTTCTGCCTTCGGTGCTTCTGCTTTCGGTGCTTCTGCCTCTAAATCAGCTATTTGCGACTTCAATAAGGCAATCTTCTTTTCGACCGCACTTTTTCCTGCGCCATCGGGCATCTTGCCGTAAATGTTTTCTGCTTTTGCAAGGTCTCCCCGCAACTTGGTAATATCAGCCATTGCTTAACTCTTTGATGTTCAGTATTTTGTTATCCGTTTTCGCCTTTGCTTCTGCTCTTGCGTTTTCTTGTGAGAAGGCAAATATCTCCATTTTGTTGCCTCCCTCCAAACTAATTAGCCATTTTTTTAACTCATTTGTGATACCAAGTTTATTTCGGGCAATATCCGAAACCTTTGAAGCATTTGCGAGGAAATTTTGAGTTAAATATACAATTTTTGGTGCAAACTTTTCGTTTTTAATTACGATTTTCTTGCCATTTTTTTCAACGGGAGCACTTTTCTGCACAAGAAACGAGTGAACCAACTCTACCGCATAGTCATTGCTGAAAACCATTGTGTTTCCATCGACCTTGAAGTCACCACGAAAACCACGGGTGGTCAGGTCAGGGGTCATCTTAACGCCCGCTACCCCCCCTTGTTTAAGCGTTGCATAGATTTGGTATGCCTCTTCGGGGTCGTTGCCGTTGTAGTACGTTGTGTAGCGTGTTTTTACTTTATACATATCCTTGTCAGTTCGTTTAAGCCTCGATACTTGTCATCATGTCAATCAGATAGTTCCGCGCATCTTGAATGTTCGACAAGGCGTATTCATAGGCTTCTCCTTCGGTCATATCGTACTCAAAGGATTCGAGGGATTCATACATCAAGTCCGTGAGCTTTCGCGCAACTTCTTCATCAGTCATGTCTTTAACTTGTTCAGAGATGCTTTGGGTCTTGCCTCCTTTCTCAAATCCGTGGAATTTGCTCGGAATCTTTTTTTCTGACCCATCCATCTTGACCTCTACGATTTGATAGCCCCTAATGTCAGGATTGCTAATCATTATTGACTTCCACTTTTCTCGTACCTCTTCGACATTCTTGGAGGATTCGATGACCTCTTCGCTTTCAAGATTGCCATACCCATTGTCTTCCGTGTAGTAAACCTTAATGTGTTTGGTGGGGTTTGGCCTTCCCCCCTTCGCAAATTCTTCCTCGGTCATAATCTCGGTTATGCTCCGCTTGTCGTGAGGAAACACTTCACGCATATAGAACTTTTCGATTTCCTCCTCGCTTGGGTCAGTCGCCATAAACTTTTCGACTTTGGCTTTGACTTCGCCTCCTTTGGCGAAGTTGTCATTCAAGTATTCGAGAAAGTCCTGCATCGCCTCTGATTGCGTAGCAAAGCCCCTATTCTCTACGTCATACTGAAAATCTTCCCACGCCCAACCATCTTCTGCCTCATAAATGGTGTATGTATCCATGTCGTCGCGGGTTTCAGACAACTTTTCAATCAACAAATCTTCATAGTTTATTAGGCTCTCACTTTCCATTTCGGGTGAGAGGTCTATGTCGATGTCATCTTCGGGTTCGGGAGTTACGAGGTCTTCATCTTCAAATTCAAAATCATCCCCGTCCATCATCTCAATCTCAATATCCTCATCATCGTCGTCTGCTTCCATTGAAGGCTCGTCTGCAAGTTCAACTTCAAAGTCGTAGTCGTCATTCTCTATTGCGTCTACTTCAAGGTCGGTAATGTCCTCTACAACGGGGTCATCAGCCGAAGGTGTGGGCAGAATTTCTTGGTCGTTTCCAACTTTCATTTCACCCAACTCTAAATCACCTTCATCAAACGACTCTTCTATTTGGACTTCCAAAATTTCGTCGTCTGACGTGCCTCCACCTAAATCAGAAATCATGCTTTCCAAAAAGTCGATTTCATCTTGAAGTTCGGATATAAGTTCGTCATCTTCGCCAATCGTCATAATAGAAATTGCCTCTTGGTTCAGCGCAACTTGATTGCGTAAATCCGCAATGGCATCACCGCCCCCCTCCTGCTCCGATGGAGTGGTGGCAATGTCCATATCTAACGGGCTAACTTCGATTTCGGGTTGCTCCCTTACGTCTCCCAAGTACAAAATTTCTAAATCGAGGTATTGAGCAAGGTCGATTTTGTTCGTGAACGCATCGGGGTGCTCTCCTCTAACTTTTTGTTGGGTGGCAAGAGGGTTGGTGGGCAACAAGCGAGCGGGCTTCGCGGGCTTCACCTTGTCGGCATCCACCAAATAGAATCCCTGCATCACATCGGAGTCCGCAGACATGAACATCACCACGCGGTAATCTCCCGCCTTGATACTGCCCATATTCAACTGCAATTTTCCGTAGTATTTTTCAAAGTAGTTGACCACTACGCTTGGTATGTACACTATCTCCGAAGAATCCTCCCCCACGTAAACCATAAAGCCCGCCAATTCTGACAAGCTATCTACGCGATTGTAGGCTATTCCTTTTGGGGTCGCGGGCACGAAACCGACCTCTTTCAGCTTTTGATTCGACTGCACCGAAGGCGTTACTATTTTGTTTACGCGCTCCGAGAAAGCGGTATTTTCAATTACTTGGTCTGAAATCGAAGTGCCAATGAAACGCGCCAAAGGGATGTTGAGGTGCTCGCCTCCCAACTCGAAGATGCGAAGGTGCTCCAAGTCGTTGGCTTCGCAGTAGTTTGTAATGTAGTTTCTCGTAGCTACGGATGCCTGAAAGAAGGTATCGCAGTTCGCAAGTTCGTACAACGTTGCAGGGTCAATGAAAAATTGACTCGCAAACGTCATATCGGAATCTATTGCAACACCGAGAGGCAATACCATCTTTGATGAAAATTCTGCATCAAATTTTTCAATGCTCGCAAGCATCGTAGAAACGGCATCAAAAGAGATGGTCGCTTCGGTATTGTCCACCGAGTATTGTTGTGTGTCAAAGACGCTATTTACCTCCTCCAACGAAGGACTCAATTCAGACGCATCGACTACGACAAACTCACCCTCTTTACCGCCAAGCCTTGCCCCCTCAAAGTCCACCTCTTTGTTGTTGGTCACAAATAGAACATCGACTTTCTCACTATTAAGTGGCATCGTACTTAACATACCGAAGTCATCGACAAACGTTGCCTTCATAAGTATGCCGTTAGCTTTTACGACAAGTGAACCATCGCTATCAACCTGCGGTACTTCGTTCGCTCCGAGCATCAAAAGGAACTCTACAACATCAACACCGCTGATTTTGTAAGCCTCGATGGTTTCAGGCTCTTTCTTTTTCTCTTTCGTGCCACCAATAACGGCAGGTGCTTCGTCCTTTTTTTCGGGCATCGAAACTTCAATTTCAGTTTCGTCATCCACGTCTTCGAGTCCACCTAAATCTTGTATATCAAAGTCGGTTACTCGAAGGTCAAGGTCGCCCACATCCACATCGTCTATATCAAACGTAGTATCAATTTCGATGTCTTCGAATCCCCCCAAGTCCTCATCTTGTATTGGTTCTTTGGCATTCGCTTCCAAAACAGCTTTTACTTCGTTGCTATTCAAGTAATCGACTACGCTTGAATCAATCAAGGGAAGTTGTTGTGTGATAGCCGTCCCCTCCATGTCTCGTAGCGACATGAGTTTGGTTATGATGTCGGTTTGAAGCAATTGCTCCGCCTCTTCAAGCGTGAGACCATATTGGTTCAATAGTTTCTCCGTATTCAACATTGCTCGTTGTTTATCTCGTTCTGATTAAGTAAGGGAAGAGGGCTTCCAAGTCGTTGACCCTATCCTCTACTGACGGAATCTTTTCGCCCTTCTTTTGATTGATTTTTTCTTCAAAATACTTCACCAATTTGTCTTTCTCGGCTGACTCGTTGTTCAGACGGCTTTCGAAATTGGCTTCTGCCTTTGTCTTTTCCTCGATGAGTTTCGGAATGTCTTCAAGCGTAGCGGACTTCTCGCCCACCTTTTGTGATGCTACGATGTCGTTAAACGCTGAAATGCTTTCTGCCTCCTCGCCCGACTTGAACTTGTTGTAGAGGCCATAGAAAGGAAGCGTACCCCAATCCTGTGGCCTGTCAACGATGCCCGCTTGCATCACGGATGCCAAAGCAAATATCAAACGCACCTTTCTCACGTTCGTTGACGTTTGGTTCATGCTGAATGTGTCGATGATTTCACGAACCGCATCCTCACCAATAGCCGAAGCCTCAACTATTTTCTGCGCGGGTTCAAGCACACCATTTTCCCATTCAGTTCGCTCTTTTCCAACCATCTCCTTGTTCTGCTTGGCGCGACTTGAAATCACGTCGTCGTCGATGTTTTGGCAGTCCGTCACAAATGAACTCAAAGACGTCGTTTCTTCAAAGTAGGTAGGCTCAATGATGGACAATCGGAACTGCGATTGCGTCACCTCATCGGAAGCGTTTGCTCGCTTGACCTCTTCCATTGCCTCATCAATTGTCATCTCGGTAATGGTCACGTTTGGTCTTACGTCATCAGCGATTTCTTTGCGCGTCTTGTATTTGGCAGAGCCGTCCTTGTTCAAGAACTCCTTTTTCAAGCCCATGCCCGAATTGATTTCTTTTTCAAAATCTTGCATGAGTTGGTCATCGCCACCAAACTGCGCGGGGTATTGCGTTGCCACCAATTTGTCTATCTCCGCGTCCTGACGCTTTCTATTCGTCATGTTGGCAAACAACTTGCCCGTGAAGTAAAGTTCACAATCGTGAATCAGTTTTGTAATTCCGTTGATTTTTTGTGAATTTTCCTTGTATGCTTCCACGGCACGAGGGTAGCTTGACTCCAAGCCCTGCAACGCGGTCAACTCTTGCGAGAACCTATCCTTTTGTCGGCTCAACTCATCACGTAAATCTTCCCATTGCATATCGGCAAGTTTTACGGGGTCGTTAATCAGCTTGGTTTTGATTTCGCTGACGTTCACGTCGAACTGCGTCGTATTTCCATCGTAGACATCACCCTCCAACATCTCGCGTACACTCTGAATCTTTTGGTCAAGTTTCGAGTACACGAATGCGTCGATGCTATTCTGCGTCAACACATTGACAAGGAAGGCGTATTTGTATGGGTTTTTCTGCCTCCAAATACGTCCGTGTAACTGCATATAGGTTACGGGTACGAAGCCCACCTGCAAGATGTACATGAGCGGGCAATTCTTTTGAAGGTTGATACCCTCACGAATTGTTTCCGTTCCAAACAACACCAAGACATTTCCTGCATTGAACTGCTCCGTGATGTATGACTTCTCGTCAATCGTAACTCCCGTTTCGGGGTCTTTGATTTTCTTCGTCCGTCCATCAATAGACGCAAAAAGAGACCGCAATTCTTCGTCTGACGTTTTGCCCGTTTGCTTCAACAAATCTTTGTTGTTGTCGATGATGTATTGCGTCATCAGGTCGAACAGGAAGAAGTCCTGTCCGTGGTATCTAAACTTATAGTTGTTGGCGTAGACGACCTGACCCAATATGGGGTTTCTGCTATCTGCCAACACCTGCTTCTTTTCGTTGATGGCGTGATTGAGAACCTTTGCGATAGCCTTACAAGCGTAAAGTAGCTTGGGGCTATTTTCGACCACATTCTTGGCGTTTTCACTCATCGTACCATCGAGCGTAGGCAAGTATGGGTTCATAAGTTTCTTGTCGTTGTTTATCGTCAAGTAGTATGGCGAAATCAAGACAAGTTGTTGAGTCCGCGAAGCCTCCAACGCCCTTTGTGCAATTTGTTGCGCTTGCGAAAGGGATGCGTTCTTTACCGAACCTGCATTTACTGATTCTTCCGTATCGTCGTCGTCGTCGTCGTCATCGTCATCGACATCTTCGCCCTCTGCGCCCTCGGAGAAGGACGAGTCCATAAAGCGTCTGACATCGTTGGCAAATTGGTTCTCTTCGTCGATTTCCAAAATCTCATCCAAAAGTTCTTCAATCCTGTCGTAGTCCTCCAATTCATAGGCCACATCAACGATGATTGTCTTCTTTTTTACCTTTTTGCTTTTAACATCAAGTAGCGTCTTCAACTCCTTGACAAGAGGGTCGGCAGGGGTAGCCTTGCCTTTTTTCTTGTTTAATTTTTCAAAGATTTTTTCCGCCTTTTCGATGTCTTCTTTCTTGTATGTCAGTTCTGACTCACTTTGTAACGTGATGTACTTTTCCAAGTCATCGTTCATCTTCTGCTGAACATCGTTGTACGGAACTTGGCTCAAAACCTTCGACAACGCATCGTCTTGAACGCCTTTGAGTTGTGGTGCGTCAGTACCCACCACGACCTTTTGTGGTCTATCGGCTTCAATCTCCGCATCGCTGATTTTGAAGTTCGTAAACGAACGAATCATCTGCGAAAGCGCATATACATTTTTGTAACTCGCAATCTTCGGGAAGAGAGAGTATTTATTCTGATAGTCGATGTCTTTCTGCCACAACTCATTCGCATACAATTGGAAGAAGTCGAACGTGTTGAAGACGTTGGCTTGCATCAGCTTTTCCGTGCTCAACGCGCCAAAGAGAGACAACATTTGGAAGTTGTCATCGGTAAACGGCGTAGCCGAGAGGAAGATGGTATTTTGAATCTTTCTCTTCAATCCTTCGCTGATGTAGTTGGCGCGGTCTTGGAAATACATACATAGCGCAATGAAGTTCTGCACCTCACCGCGTATGTCGTAGTTGGCAAACGTGTCATAGACCCATTGGGCATCTTTTCTGCCCAATTTGCCTTTCATGTGTGCGCGTATGCCGTATGAGTATGAGGATTTAGAACCTTTTTTGACGACCTTGAAAGCGCGATTGAAGTTGTGAACCTCATCGACTACAAGAGCGTCGGTATTAAGCCTACGCACGTCAAGACCACGATATTGAGAAAGGAACATCTTTTCTTTTTGCGTCTTGCTCATGATGCCCGTATCAAAAGGTCTCGCCATTGCATTGCCATCGCCTTCTGCGACATTGACTCCATCTTTGAAATGAAGGCGTTGTCGGGGTTGTGCCTTGTCATAGATACCCATCATAAAGCCTATGCTTCTTTCAGCAAACTTTTGGCTTACGCTAATCTTGGGTATCGCCAAGTGGCTACACAACAATATGGTATTGTCGCGTGAAGCCCATCCCTTAAATTTACCCAAGTAGAAAGGCAGTTGTTCTTTTAGAATCTTGAAGAAGAAAGCTATCTCTTCTGTCATCTGCAACTCCAAAGCCGTCTTTATCTGACCCAATGCTATGGCTTTCATCTCGTCAGGCTGTCTGCCACCTGACTTGTTGTTGTAATCGAAGAAGGTAAATTCTTGAAGAAGGGCATCTCGTAACCCATCTCTGCTTATGCCCCCATCAATCTTTTCCATCGCCCACGGAGCGACGATTTTTTCGTAGTACGAGCGCGTCATCAAGAAAGGCCAATAGTACACCTTCTTCTTGGGGTCTTTGTTGTTTTTGTAAACCTCAAAAAGTTCATCGGCAATAACTTTGGCCGTCGCTTCTTTCTTAATTCCGATGGCCGTCTTACCATCCCAATCAAATTCACGAATGTCATTGCCACCCTCATCCTTAAATTTCTTGCCTCCACGCGGAAACATCTCGCCTCCCAACATTGGCGCAGAGCGTTTCTGAATGTTCATTGTGCCGTCCTGCGACAACTCGTCGTAGCCTCTTTTGTACTTGTCGTGGATGACTTGCAACTTGCCAAAGAGAATTTCCAAATCACCGCCTACATCATCCACTTCCAAGTCAGGCACTATCTCTTTCATCACGGAGTAGACGGACTTGATAAGAGAATTTTCATTCGCTACTGACCCATCGGTGATGTCCGCTATTTGACCTAATTCCATGTAGGTCGAAGTACCAATATCCCAAAAGTCAAAATCTCCCGACTTGATAGTTGTCGTACCCGTCAATTCTTGGCGAGGAACTCCATTGAGGCGCACCAAATTGGCTTTGTCGGCATCTTCGTACTTCTTGAAGAAGGGGTTTCGTTCTATGTATCGCCAATCATATTCTCTACCAAGGCCGTACTTGATGAGTCGGGGCGTGATAGCTGAATTGTCATCTTCTCCATACCGACCAACTGCACCGCCTACAATATCTATGAGTTTTTCTGACGACTTATTGATGGTCTCGATAAGTTTCATGTCACTTTCCGAGTACAACATTGGGCCATCGTAACCCGTACCCTCGCTCTTCTCTGCGTATTCAGGGTTGTCGGGCGTAATCTTACTGCCCAACAGGTCTGAATACTTCAAGCTACCCAACTTCACAAGGTTTATGTTTGATGGAAGCAACCCATTGCTCTTCTTGCGTCCATCTTCGTTACGCGCCCCACGAATTTCGGCTTCCCAATTGCCCGAACCATAAACAGGGTTGGGGACGCTGATAAGCACCCTTTTAGCGTCACCACGAAGGAAAAGGTCACTTACCTTGGCTATCGAAGATGTGGTCTTACCAAAGCCCACCTCGTGAGCGAGAAGACCGCTATTGCCTTTTGCCGCCAAGAACCTCAAACCTTCCTTTTGTGCTTCACGAAGGCTGAAACCCGCCAAGCGTCCATCCTCTTGGTATGAGTCGCTTACAAACTTGCTCAAATCACCGAAGTGCCTCATATTTTCCAAAAAGATGGGCACTCGGCTTATGGGAGGCAATGAGAAATTGTTGTATTTAAGGTTGAATATCTTCTCGTATGCTCCCACCTCATTTTCGGGCGAAGCAAGGGCTACACCAAGGCTATGCAACTCTGCACCATCGACCATAGCTTGGGACTTAATTTCGCGGTAAAGACCAATAGCCCTATCTGCTATAATTTTTGCCAATGCCCGCCTATCACTATCCTCGTAGCCCAAGTCGCGTAAGTCATTTCCGTAGCCCGCCAAGACATACTGCATATTTTCGGTATTCACTTTCGACCACCCTCCTCTGTTGATTGCGTCGTTACTACGCCAGTGTCTGATGATTAAGGTCTTACGCTCATCATCGTTGTCACCCAACTCTTTGTTGGTTATCGTAATGCCGTTGGCAAGGATACGCCACGGCCCTTCGTTGGGCGCGTCGGGTTCTTCGTAAAAACTTCTTATCGACTCTGACTTGTCAAGAGAATTGTAGCGCAATTTGTCGCTTGCTCTACCAAATAGGTCATTCCCCGTTTTGCTCATGTAATAATATGACGCATCTTGCAATCGAGCGGGCTTATCGTATGTGTTTACATCAAATTCTTCCTTGAATTTTTCGCTCGCCCTATTCAAGAAGGAAGGCGATGGTTTTCCATGTCCTGCTTGAAGTAATTCCATATTTAATTCACGGACAAATTCATCGGTGATGATGCCATTGGTCGTGGTGATTCGCGTCACCTCTTGCGACATATCGAAAGGTTGTGCTTCGGTAGAAGCGACCTCTTGACCCTCTTCTTCTTCAATGTCGATTTTTGACTTTACAACGGGCAGATATGCTTTTCCAACACCCTTGTTTCGAACCAACTTTTCGTAATCAAGTCGCGTACCATGATATAGCTTCATAAACTTGGGCGAAAACTCTTTGAGAAGGTTTTCATGATGCTCTAATACATCGGGAGCATCGTCACCAAAGAATTGATTGACCTTCTCCAAGAACTTCGCATCTTTTAGCGTGTACTCACGCAGGAAAATGTTCTTGTCCAACCACGTATCAGCCGATGTAAAGACGGGCTTGTCGTCCTCATCAAACTCATCAATAAACAAATGCCCCTTGACGCAACTACGCTTGCATAATGCCAAGTAGTTTACGGCATAGTCGATGCCGAGGAGACGAGCACACAACAGGCGGTATGGGCTGACGTCATTTTGATACAAGGCATTTGGCTTTATGCCCATACCCAAGAAGTATCCCAACAACTTTTCAGGGTCAGAAAAATCAGGATTTAAGTTGAAAAATGTTTCCTCTATCGTGTAGGCGTATTTTGACATAATCTCACGAAAGCGGGCTTCATTGACTTTCCCGTTTTTGGTCAGCCTACTTGCCACGGCAGTTCTTGTTTGCTCGTAGATAGCGTTGTTATTGACCCTTACCTCTACCTCGTTCAACTTCGTATAGTATCCAAGGTGCTCGTTCATCAATTCTACCGCGTCACTATACGACTGCGTACTTTTCGACCACTTGTCAAGTGATACCGCACTCATTGGCAGACGCTTGTCCCCATAAGGCACTCTCATCTGACGCGCAAGGACGGCATTTGGAAGCGTAAGAACCTCGACCTGTGAAAGTTCAAACTCTTCTGCGGTCATAGGCTTGGCGTAGAAGTTCGCAAGGTCAATCGTCACATACGTTGAAGGGTACACGTTGTAGTCCTTTATCTCCAAAGCGATAGGAGAAATTTCAGGGATACTAACCTCCCTTAATTCTCCATCAATAGGAATGGTCATCTTTCTAAACGAAACCGCGCTTGCATCGAGAATGATTCCGTTATCTGATTTCCAAATACGAAATTCCTGACTTGACTCCAAGCCTACTGCCGTATTCAAAAAGAGTTTGATGGCTTGTGCGGGAAAGAAAAATGATTTGCCATCCACAATCAGCTTAACGGGATTGAGAAGGGTATTATTCTGCCTCAATTCCACCCATACATCGTCTCCCTTGTTATTTGGGTAATTGTAGTCGAACAAATCCCATTTGTCCATATAACTCCCGTCGGAGGGGATTGATTGCAGAACTGCCTGTGCAAAATCAGCGTCATCGACTTTTATGCTCCTGCATTCGCCCGCAAATTTAGAAAGGTCTTTTCTTTGTTGTTCAGAGAGGGTGAATACGGCAAGGGGTAGTTCTTGTTTGAGCGAATGAAGGTTGGTGATACGCTCTGATAAATCTTTACCCTCTTGGATTAGATTGCTTGGAGGCGCGTCTTGTCGAATTTGTTCTAACGTGCTCGTGCCCCTGATAAATTCATCTTGCCAAGAGTTAGCCACCATGACATCGTTCGTGCCAAT
>Ga0136655_1000662_pt1 | contig 15648 bp, 9 predicted proteins | sample CPBDNA_2_FD_94863 | JGI IMG/M metagenome (GOLD analysis project Ga0136655, IMG submission 94863) | Freshwater to marine salinity gradient microbial communities from Chesapeake Bay, USA - CPBay_Spr_15_0.8_DNA (version 2) | ecosystem: Environmental > Aquatic > Marine > Coastal | place: USA... | reverse complement strand
CGGTATAGTTCGTCAGATATTTCAGGAATTCTATGTTGCACGTAGGCAAACAAGGAGGCAAATGATTTTCTGTAAAAATCACCAGCTTTATCGTTCCCTTTAATTAAAACTGGAAAACGGTCGGTAACGGTATCAATTGATTTGGTCAATTCTAGTGTAGCAAACTTAGCTTTAGGTTGAATCTCGTATTCCATGGAATCAAGGTTCAAGGCTAGAATTTGTTTCTGTCCATCCTTAGAAACATTCGTTTTATAAAAACCTTGACCGGTTTTAGAACCTAACCATTTTTTTTCCACCATGGTATTGATGAAATCAGGAAGTTTAAAGGTGTCTTTATGCTCGTCATTTGGACAGTTTTCATAAACACCATTAGCAACATGTACCAATGTGTCTAATCCTACTACATCTACTGTTCTAAAAGTAGCTGACTTTGCACGACCTATCACAGGACCCGTTAATTGATCAACCTCAGAAACGGTCAATCCCATTTCTTTTACGGTATGGAACAAGCTTTGTATAGAGAAAATACCCACTCGGTTTCCAATAAACGCTGGAGTATCCTTTGCAAGAACAGAGGTCTTTCCTAAGTATTTTTCACCATATTTCATTAAAAAGTCAGTCACTTTAGGATCACAATTAGGACCTGGGACTACTTCAAATAATTTTAAATATCTCGGCGGATTGAAAAAGTGAGTGACTGCAAAGTGCTTCTGGAAATCTTCACTACGTCCTTCATTCATAAAAGAAATAGGAATTCCAGAAGTGTTTGAAGTAATTAAAGTTCCTGGTTTGCGGTACTTTTCAATTTGTTCAAAAACAGACTTTTTAATGTCCAGTCGCTCTACAACCACCTCAATAATCCAGTCGGTATCTTTTACTTTGACAAGATCATCTTCTAAGTTTCCAGTGGAAATTCTACGGGCAAAGGATTGATTGTACAAAGGCGCCGGCTTACTGTTAATAGAAGCTGTTAATTGATCATTAACCATACGGTTACGAACGACTTGGTCTTCTAAATGAAGACCAGTTGCTTTTTCTTTATCCGTAAGTTCTCTAGGAATGATGTCCAAAAGAAGAACTTCACAACCTATGTTTGCAAAATGGCAGGCAATACCGCTTCCCATAATTCCTGAACCTATAACGGTTACATGTTTTATTCTACGTTTTTCCATTTTATTTTTGAACTACTAAAGTTTGTTTTTTGAATATCTTTTTAGAATTAACTATTTCATTGATTTTGAAGGCAACTTCTAGAAAAGTTTCTAATTTTTCAGGTTCAATTTCATCTTTAACCACTTGGTCAAATGTTTTAACCACTGATTTAGAAAAATTGCGCATTTCCATTCCGAAATCGGTTAGATGTATCAAAACACTTCTCCCATCTTCCGGGTTTTTGCGTCTTTCTATAAGTCCTTTATTCTCCATCATTTTAAGAGTACGCGATAGAGAAGTAGCTTCCATTCCCATCTTTGGACCTAAAGAAGTGCTAGGTGTTCCCGTTTCTGGATCAATACTGATAAGTGCAAACCCTGTAGACATGGTACTGCCTTTTACAGAAGCCTGTTCATTATACATTTTTGATACAGACATCCATGTGGCCCGTAAAATGTAATCAATAGTTTTATCTCTCATGGTTTCAATTATACTGCAATATACATTTTTTTGTTATGCACGCATAATAAAAAGCTAATTATTTCAATCGATATAGTGTATTGGGTGCGCTTTCGCGAAAGCTTAAAATGTAAGACAAAAAAGATCCCAGTTGATACAACTGAGATCCTTTAAATTAGAGCAGGGAACCTTTAATAGTTGATGTATACCCAACTAGCGGAGTCTGGGGTATCAGCATCATTATATTGGATCACATAGAAGTAAACACCGGTTGGCAGCAATCCGTTGCCAGCTAATACTCCTGTATTAGGTATTCCAGCAAATTCTTGATAGTTAGAAGCGGTTGTTTCATAAACTACCGAACCATTGCGATTAAATACCTTTAGGATAAAGTTATTGTACTGTTCTGCAAGACCAGGTATGGAAAAGGTGTCGTTAATCCCGTCATTATTAGGGCTAAAACCTTCGGGGAAAATAATTTCACATCTTTCAAAAATGATTGTAAAAGCAGACGTATTGAAACATCCAGTAGTATTGTTTTCCAGTCTAGCAAATAATAAATCGGTGGTCACTCCCGCCTGAAAAGGAACTACATAAGTGATGGGAAGTGCATTTGTTCCTGCTTGAGCATCAGCATTTGTAGTGTGGTAGGTTATAGTAACATCTGCTGGATTAGCACCATTAAGTATGATCGCATCTTGAACGCTTAGTTCAAATAAGTTTTGATCAAGGTCTACACTATCATCGCAAATATTAGTTAGATCAGGTGCATTTCCTATAGAAGGAGCTTCTTGCACAGTGATCATAAAACTTGTGGTATTGTAACATCCCTCTAGTGTTTCAGATCTTACAAACAGTTCTTCCGTTCCTGCAACGGAGTAAGGAGAGCTTAGAGGATTGTTTCCAGAATTAGCATCATTTAAGTTGTTGTAATAGCTTACGGTATTTAATCCAGAAGGATCGACTTCAAGATCTAGATCCTCAAGTATAAAATCGTTGCTTCCATCCAAAGGCGCATCATCACAAACTTCAATAGCTACAGGAGTTGAAATAGGAGGAACGTCTCGTACTACCAAGTTAAATGGAGCGGTACCAAAACAGTCTGCATCATTGGTATTTTGAAGTCTTACATAAATTACTTGAGGATTTGTAGTGTTTGTAAAAGGTACACTTGTATCTATAGCAGCCATATTCATGTCTGCATCCGATTGAGAATTATGAAGAGTATAAGCCACATCGGTAGGGTTGCCAGCAGTATTGTCAATGACCGATAGGTAACCTGCTAGGTCAAAATCTTCTAAACCATCTTGACTAGAGTCGTCGCATACTTCAAAGTCAGGAATATTTGAAACACTAGGTGTGGTGCTTACCGTTAAGTCAAATGAAGCAATAGCGCTACAACCGTCATCAATAGGTGAGGTATTATTTGAGATACGCACCCATATTTGAATGGTGCCTACAGCCACATCATAGTTATCAGGTAATGGATTGGTATCCATTTCTGCGTCCATCATCGTTGGGTGGTAACTGATGTCAAATGTAGCGGCATCTTGAGTACCTAACACATCTGCAGTAAATTGGGTTAAATCAATTATTTCAGATCCAGAATTATCATCATCACAGTAATCTAATAAAGTCGTATCAATAGGATCAACAATTCCATTTTCAAAAATCGTGATGTCTTGAGTAAAATTTCTTACGTCACCAGATACGTTGGTGACGTTAACAGTTACAGTATAAGTTCCCGCGGTTGCATAGCTATTTTGTACAATTCCAGGTCCAGTAACCGATAAGGTATTTCCATCCCCAAAATCCCACATAGAAGCAGCAACTTGTGGTAAACAAGCGAGCTGAAAATCAGTTATGTCACCCTGACACTGATCACTTACCGTAAAGAAACTTTGAAAATTGGATTGTATAAATACGGGTAAACCTTGCTTACCTATTCCTGGACTGATGTCAAATGCCGTTGGGTTATATGTAGCAGTAGCCGTTTCAGAGTTTTCAATTTTACCTATGGTGGTTTGGTCAAATCGTGATACGTATATATCACCATCTTTTGCAAGTTGTAAAGTGCTTCTTCCTTCAGAAACATTGGCTATTTGAGTTTTGGAAGAAAGTATATTGGCATCATCACATAATTCGTATTGAAAAATCAATTTAGTGCCATTAAAACCATAGGTCGAACTATCGTCGTGATACAGGTATTGAGAAGAGGCAGAGAACTCAGCTCCGTAAACAGGACCTGTATGAAGGGTTAATCCAGCGCCGCTTACCTGGCCATTACCAGGATTGAATTCATATAAATATGCTCCAGTAGAGGTCGTACCTCCAAAACCACCGTTTTGATTACAGATTACTAGCTTAGTACCATCAGGGGAAATACGTAACATACCACGGTCACCACTTGTAACACCTACTGGAGTAGGGAACCATCCTTGGTTGGCATTAGAAGATTGTGGAATAGGGGTCGGGAAAACGAAAGATACATTAGGGCCAGGAATACCTCTTACTTCCCAAGTAAAAAGTGCATTAAAATCTCCAGTTCCATTGTTTTGTGCAGTTGCATTACTCTCTGCAAAGGTCATGACATAGGCATTATTAGAGTTGGTTTTGATCGTAGCAGCAACTTTTTCTGCACAACTTTGAAGTAAAACAATATTTTTAATTCCTCCAACGACATCACCTAAGCCACCGTTTAATGCCATTTCAACTCTTGAATAAGATAAAGGACCTCCGCCAGCTGCACCTACGGTAAATATAAAATAGACACCTGGAGTTTCTGGAGCTTTAACTACTATAGCCGATTGAGTCGAAGAAAAATTTCCGTCGAGTCCAGTTCCATTTGGCATAATGGCTCCATTACTATTCCAAACGTTAGATCCATCTGTAAAAAACAACAGGTTGCCATTGTCATCTGATATTACTGCTACACCTTCATCGGTATCATATCCAGAAGTTAGTACTGCGGGGCTATTGGATCTGTTTTGAGGGTTAGGAGTAAATTCTATACCAGCTCCATCACCAAAAATCCACCAAGAAGATTCATTTTGGGCTGAGAGCGATAAACTAAGAGTTAAAGTTAAAGTAAGAAGTAAAAGTCTTTTCATCTTTACATGTAATTGTTTTAGGCTTATTTTAGATAAACATAGCCTGATTTAGGGTTGATATTTGGTTCGTTTAATTCTAATACATAAAAATAGGTTCCGGTTGGAAGCTTTTCTCTCGAGTGGAATAAACCACTGTTAGAAGTGCCATCCCAACCGCCAGAATTGTTATCTCCTTCCCATATTTTTTGTCCGTACCTGCTAAATATATACATTTTATGGTTAGCATAGATATTATAAAGACCAGAAACGATAAACGTATCATTTAATCCATCACCGTTAGGAGTAACCACATTAAAAACTTCTACAGGACAATTTTTTATCTGTATCAAAAAGGAATAAATCTGGAAGCAATTTGGATTGGATACGCGCACAAAAATTTCTTGAGTAGGAAACAGATTGGTGTAATTCGAAGGATTTAAAATAGAGTTTTGATCTTCTAGTGCATCTACCTCTAATTCATAAAAACGTATTGTTTGATTGTTATTGGTAGAAATAATCCCACCAATTTCCGTCAAGTCAAATACAGCTTTATCAAAACCCTCCTCACAAACTTCTAATAGAGGGGGAAAGCTATTGATAGCAACCTGTTCCAATACTTCTATAGTCTTTGTAATAGTAAAGACTTGAACTAAGGTGTCTACTGTTGCTGAGATGGTATAAACTCCTGGAGCTGAGAATAGATGAAAAGGGTTGAGTTCATTGGAGCTATTAGCAGCTCCTGAGGCAGCATCTCCAAAATCCCAAACTACAGAAACTAAGTTTGCAGAGCTATTGATACTAAAAGATTGTTCTTCACCAAAGCAATGATCTAGTGCTTCAATCTCTCCATTTAGTAAAAAGGATTGCACAAAAATAGGCAACCCATACCATGCTGTGGTATTTTGAGTTAAAGGAAAAGAGTTAAAAGTATAAGTTGCATTGGTTCCTGCGTCATCCGGATTATTAATTACACTCAATGCATTTTGTTGAAATCTAGAATGGTAGATTTTATTGTCCAGCCCCAATTGAAGCGCACCTCTAAAAGGCGTGATGTTATCCTGATGAATAACTGTAGCACTAGTGGCAATATTAGAAGCTGTTAAGTCATATTGAACAATTTCGCCTCTTATTAATTCAAATATTTGAGTAGTGGAGGCATTCATATAATCCACTTCTGCATATAAAAATTGTCCATTTCCAGAAAATTCTACGCCATAAATGGACCCACCATCTTGTCTAGTCAACAAGGGTTGCGGATTTGAAACAACACCTGTAGCATTATCAAAGTCGTATAGGTATAACTCGCCACCGTTAGCATAAGCAGCGCTACGTGCCGTTAAAATATCTGTAATTCCAGCAAACTCTGCTGTGGTATTATTTGAAAAATGAGCGGCAACCAGTCTATTACCTCTAGCGTTGACCTTAATATACCCTCGCATGGCAGCTACATCAACATTTGTTATAGGTGAAGTAATCAACTCTACAAAAGGAGCCACTTGAGAAATAACAGGACTCGTACTTAAACCACTGGCGGTTAATTCAAAAGAATAAAACAAATCTTGAAACTGCGAAATGATCCAAAATCCATCACCCGTATCGTTTGAAATAGCGGTTAGTTTTTCTGAAGTTATTGGGAGTAAATTGATATTCTTATTAAGTGGATCTATATCTCCGGTGCCTCCATTTAATGACATATCTACGATAGAATAGTGCAGTCCTTCTGTATTGCGGTAGACCAAATCATCAGTATCTACGGTAAAGACATAATATAAATTAGGAGTTCCAGGTAATGGAACGATGATAGCGCTGCTGGTACTGGAAGAGTTTCCTTTTAGACCAGTTCCGTTGGGCATTACGATATGAGCAGCGTCATAAACTAATGAGCCGTCTGTATAGAATAATAAATTACCGAATTCATCAGAGATTGTAGCACAACCTTCTCCAGTTATTAATTGGCCATCATTAATAGCTACAGCACTCCCGGTATTAAAATCAATCCCTGCGTTGATCCCAAAATACCAGAAGGAGGATTCTAGTTGTGCTTTCGCGAAAGCGGAACAAACAAAAACGAAAAAATATAAAATATACTTCATTGCTCTATTCTACGGTAAAAATAGGCAATCTGAATTTATCTTTTTAAAGCAAAGTGAGAAGAAAAGATTGTTCCGTCTATTAACGTAGCTTTGAACCAATAATCGCTGGAAGGTAAAGGAGTGCCGTTGTAGGTTCCATCCCAGCCCGGACCTTGCGGGGAAACTTGCTTTAACATTTTTCCGTATCGGTCAAAAATAAAAATTTCAGAATTGGGTTCAAAAACTACAGAAACACCTATTAATTGCCAGTAATCATTATATCCATCATTATTAGGAGTAAAAAAACGAGGATAACCCACAATACTGAAATCTTGAGTGGTAGTACCACATCCGTTTTTATCCCTTACATAAGCGGTATAAAATCCAGGCGCAATGTTGTTAAAAATAGGGCTGTCTTGATAAGAGGCTTCTAAATTGATGCGGTATTCATAATCACCTAATCCAGTTACATTAATGGTTGCAGATCCACCACTTCCCGTACCTGCATTTATAGTTTCTATACTAGTAATAGTTGCAGGCTCACTTATGATTACCGTAATCAGTCTATCTTTAGAACAGCCTTCTAGGTTGAATACGGTCACACGATAATCACCACCAGCAGTTACAGAAACAGATGCTGTTGTAGCTCCAGTATTCCATAAATAGGTGTAGTCACTTACAGATCCAGTTAAGAGGCCGCTATCAAGAATTAAAGCTTGCGGATTGTTACCACAGTAATCATACAATTCGGTTAATTCTATAACCGGTAGTGCCTTCACTGTTAATAACACCTCGCTGATTCCAAAACAGTTTCCATCTGGAGATTCAGCTCTTGCAAAAATGATTTGATTATTGGGAATTGTGTTGGTCAGTAGATTCGGTAGAACGTTTTGCTCGGTTAACGCATCATTTAAGGATGCGTAATAATTTACAGTCACGTTTGATGGAGCATTAATCAACACATTGTTATTGGCATTAGACAGATCAAACACTGCAAGACCATCCTCGATTCCGTCATCATCGCAGATCGACAATTCAGTGTCTTGAGCATCGCTAGCACTAACGGATAAAGTAATAGTAGAAGTAGTATAGCATCCAGTGAGATCATTAGTAACTCTGGCAATGATGTTTTGCATAGGAGTAAGGTTGGTATAACTCACATTATCCAATGAATTTATATTGCTGTCAGCATCGTTTTGATTATTAAAATAGGAGACATTAACATCTAATGCGTTTGCACTGATTGAATCATCAAAACTTATAAAACTAAACACAGTTCTTCCATCTGGAATCCCGTCTTCGTCGCATTGAAAGGCGGAGAAGTCGTTAGCTACAGGTTTAGGATTAACAATTAAATCAAAAGATTGATTGGTATCAGCACAACTGGGTTCTAAAGCGTTTTCTATACGGATAAATAAGGTTTCATTAAAAGGGGTCGTATTGGTATAATTCGATACCAACGCGCCAGAGTTAGTGTCTGCATCATTTTGTGAAGAATGGTACGAGATATTAAAATCAGCCGCATTTTGAGAGCCTAGTATCGTATTGGTCTGGTTGCTCAAATCAAAAGTCATCACACCATCATAATCGTCATCACAAACCTCTAAATCAGTTACCAGATTAGAAATGGGTTGATCAAACAATTTTAAATCAAAGGTTAAGGTTTCATAACAGCTGGCGCTATTACTGTTATAAATTCTAGCAATAAGTGTTTGTTGAGGGACACTTACTAGGTAGGGAGTAGTAATAGCATTTCTGTTCAAATCGGCATCTGCTTGATCAGTAAAATACCGCACGGTAAAAAGGTTAGGGTCTTGAGTACCTAAAATTTGTGGTGTAGCAAATAAGTCTAAATCAACTATTTCTCTGCCGTTTAAATCAGCATCACAGGCAATGATATCGCTTATGGTATTTGCGACAGGAGTGTCATAAATCTGTACATTTTTACGATAGACTCTGGTACTTCCGCCTCTGGTTAATGATAAAACCACATTGTAAATTCTAGCAGTAGCATAAATGTGAGTTGGGTTTTCTAGGGTCGACGTGTTGCCATCACCAAATTCCCATAGCACAGAATCTGGTGGGGTGTCTGATTGAAATTCAAATGTGGTACCATCCCCTAAACACAGATTTTCTACTTCTATCAAAGCAAAGAAACTTTGAATAAAAGGAGGTAACCCTTGAGCTGACATGCGCCCAGCCAAAGGAATGGCATCGTGTTGGTAATTACAACCAGTACCTACGACATTAGGATTGTTAATAACCCCTAAAAAGTTTCTCCCTAGGGTAAAAGTATCAGCAAGAGCTCGGTAAATTTTCCCATCGATACCCAATTGTATGGCGCCTCGGTAACCTGGACGTGTATCAATTTCAATACCATTCAAAAATGGAGCTGCTAGATTTGCTGGAGTAAGTTCAAATTGATAAAGAGTAGAGGAATGATTTGCTGGATTATTTCCAAAAGTATCATTAGAAGCTGTAATGTACAATAAGCTGCCGTCTGGTGAAAACTCTGCTCCATAACCAGCTTGGTTAGAAGTAGTTAAGTTTATAGCCCTTTCATTAGAAACGATTCCAGTGCTTTGATCAAAATCATAGATATAACTTTGAGCACCCATGGTACAAGAAACTAGAAAGCGACCGTCTGGTGAGAATTTTAGATACCCCCTTCTTGCTAAAGTAGGAGTAGCAACAGTTGAAATAATAGGTATTGGATTCACTCCAGTGGCAGAAACAGTAAATGTGTGGAATGAATCAAAAAAGCCAAAACCTGTAGAGTTAGCATAAGTAGTTACAAATATTTCATCATTAACGGCGTGATTAATTGCGGTCAGTTTTTCAGAAGCCTCATCTACTAACGATGGCGGATTGTTGATATCGGTAGTTACCTCTCCGAGTCCAGAATTACCTCTCATGTCTACTTCGTAATAATGAACTTTATCACCACCACCCTGATTTCCTGGTGGGAGATCCACAGTGAAGATATAATAGATATTGGCATCTTGAGGTTTTGGAATAATAATCGCGCTTTGGCTGCTAGATGGATCCCCTCTTAATCCTTGACCATTGAGCATGATTTGATGGGTGCGATCATACACGATAATTCCATCAGTATAAAACAACAGCTGTCCATTCTCATCTGAAATGGTAGCACAGCCTTCGTTGGTTGAAACCTGACCATTGGTTAAGGCAGTTACCACTCCAGTTGACGGATCAAAATTAATACCAGCATTGAATCCAAAATACCAGTTCGATGCCTGTAATTGAGCACTTACCATTCCGCAAGACAATGTGATGGACGCAATAATTAAGGAAAATAAGAATTTCTTTTTCTGCATATGCGAATTTAACACACCTGTATCACAATTAATACTTTTTTAGTAATTCTTCATTTAGTTGCAGTCCTATAAAATGTAACTTACAAATCTCTTCTTTTTAGTAAGGCATAAGACCAGTATATAAATAAAGCACTCCAGATACTTACGGAAAGGATATCAATCCATTCCATATCATAAGTAAAATCCATGCCTTGGATATCTATTTGTTTTATTGTAGAAGAAATCAAATCAATTTTAGTTACTGGCTCTTTGATTAAATTAGACATGGCGTTAAGTGGTAAAATGTGTAACAACCAATCATAAATATGCGTTTCATAGAGTTGATCTACACCTCTAGCAATTAAATTTAATACAGCTTCAAAGATCCACCATACAGCTACGAACCCTAAAGCAAAGGCGCTTCTTTTTACTAAAATACCCGCAAATAGGCAAAAACAAAAGAATACCAAATGGGCTAAGAAGAACGCTCCGAGATATCCCATTTGGGAGAAAATTATGGAGGCCTCATTAAAGTCAGAATAAATCAAGCCTAATATTAAAGAGGCTAAGAATACGATCAAAGTAGTGAGTACAGCCAGAGTAAGCGCTAAATAAAACTTAGATAGTATTAATTCCTTTTTACTTAAACCATCTATCAAGTTTTGCTTTAACGTTCTATTACTGTATTCATTTGCCGTTAAGGATACGATCACTATCGCAATAAAAATCTTAAGAAAGCTGGTGAAGTAAGTACTCACGTGCCAGATCAATGGAAAATTAAATATTCCTAAATCGGAGAAGCTGCCATTAAAGCCATTCAATTTGATTCGTATCATGCCCGAAAGCATTAATAGGACTACTATAGCTAAATAAATAATGGTAAGTGTTTTGCTGCTTTTACTGTATCTGAATTTGTGAAACTCGATGTCTAATAATCTTTTCATGGCTGGGATTAGTTTTGGTTGGTTAATTCAATGAATTGGTCTTCGAGACTTTGTTTTTTATGAAATAGCTTGCTTAGAATAATACCGTTCTCAAAAGCTTCTTTATTGATTTGTGTAAGATCTACGTCTTCATAAAGTGTTACTTCTAGACCATCATCGTGTACCGTGATGCTTCCAGCATAGGCTTTAGTTTTAAGAAAATGATGCAGGGCTTCTCTGTCAACTGCGTCAATAACTATAGAACCGTGATTTCTATTCATTTCATTTACGGGACCTGAATACAACATTTTACCTAAGCGTAATACCACTACGTCGGTGCATACTTTCTCTACTTCATCAAGTAAATGAGACGCCAGAAGGATCGTAGTTCCATTGGCGGCTATTTTTTGGATAATATCTCGTATCTGTCGTATCCCTTGTGGATCTAGGCCATTGGTTGGTTCATCAAGGATCAATATTTCCGGATCATTGAGCAGGGCACTTGCAATCGCAAGGCGTTGTTTCATCCCCAAAGAGTAGGTTTTAAAAGCCGAATGCTTGCGCGAAAGCAAATCTACAAGAGCTAATTTTTCTTCTATTTTATAAGGCGCTATATTTTTAATTTTACAGACCAGCTCTAGATTTTGAATCGCACTCATGCTGGGATAAAAATTAGGTCGCTCTATAATAGCTCCTATTCTTTTTAAGGCGTCATGATTAGAGGTGCTTCCTTCAAACCATCTATAATCGCCACTAGTGGGATTCACTACGTTGAGTACCATTCCTAAAGTGGTGGATTTACCACTGCCGTTAGGACCCAGAATTCCATAGACATGGCCTTTTTTTATTTTAAATGAAATATGATCCACTGCGGTGAGCGAACCATATTTTTTATGAAGTTGATTAATTTCAAGGATGGTTTCCACTAATAAAGTTTTTTTGTTGTATTATGGGACTGCAAGAAACACCAAATGTTACACTAGTGATGTCTAATAAGATCCTCAATGATAAATTACTCTCTAATAAGAAACCTACATTTCCTATTGGAACCTCCTTATCAGATTACGTAAAAAGATACAATAGAGCTACTTCTATCCCAGTTTCCTATGATGATTTATTGAGGTTTGCGGGTTGTATTACTGTTTATGATAAAAATGATGAAGACACTTTGTGGGTGCGCTGTTTTTATTCTGATTCTGATCGGGAGCAAATAGATGGCCATTTAAAAAGAATTTACGATATTCTTCACAGTGATGGTCGGGACAAATCATTGGATTATCTCAATGTAGACGCTGTGGATTACTGCACCTTTGGTAATACAAAACCATTTCGTATCCGGATACGAAATATTCTTAACGATGGATTTACCTATTTCTATGTAAAAAAAGCAGATGCTTCAAGAGTCTATGGATTAGAAGTAGAACATTTATTATCACCTCACCGCATTAACTTTTTAGTGTATAAGAACACCTTAATTGAAGAACATATCGCGGGTATTCCAGGTGATGAATTCATAGAGAATTATATGGAAGATTGCGATCAGCAAGAGCTGACTCAAATAGCTAAAGAGTTTGTCAAATTTAATGAACGTTGCTTGATCCGATTATTAGGAGATATGAGGTCGTATAACTACGTGGTTATTCCAACTCATGATTTTGACAGAGTTAGTTATGCGATACGCGCTATAGATTTTGATCAGCAAAGTTATGAAGGCAACTTAAAAGTATACCGACCGCAATTTTTTAAAGAGAATTTAGCAATGGTTACTAATGTAGCAACTCATCTTAAGAGCGAAAGTATTGAGCAATATAAAAAAGAAGAAAGGGCACTGATTGCAAAACGATTGATTAATACCCAAAAACGATACCGACAGTTGATAAAATGCATGAAGGCCGATTTTATATCAACTCCTTCAAAGTTCAAACAACTTAAGAAAGAGCTTCATGACTTTACGGGAGATATAGCGTTTAAATCTACTAGAAGTATGGGTGGTGTATTAAACACGGCAATGGAATTCGTAAAAAGAAACTATCATGATGCCGATTATGAAAATAAATTCAGGATATAAGTTACAAATGGCAAGAACCAAGCATTTATAACCTAAAACTAAAGCGGCCTTCACAAAGAAAACCTGAGTTATATTCCATCAAGAATAAAAATCAGGTTTTTTTAAACCTAATTTTTTATTTTTTCTCTTCTCGATTGAAGTAAACGAGATAATAATACATTTGTTTTTCTTCGTCCCAGCCTTTTTCTATAAACTTCTCTGCACTGCTAGAATTGGTAAAATCCATCTTTATTTGTACATGAGTGTCTAGATGGATAACACTTTTGATCCCTCTACGCGCAGCACTTACTGCAGTATTAGAAATAGGGAATGTCGACACATCTTCTATAGAATGTTTGGCGCCTTTTTCTAATTTATAATTTTTAAATTCCGGAATCAAGTCAGGGTTTTCTAGTGTTTCATTTAAGAAAGCCGATTCTTCAAAAGTGTCGTTTTTAGCAAAGTGATTTACCGCACGGTTCATAAACATGACTTCTTCCTTCTTATCTTCGGCTGGTAATACCACGTCCTTTGCAAAGTCTTGACAAAATTTCAAATACTTCTTTGTAAAGAAATTTTCGTCCTCAAAAACATCAACTCCCAAAAAACTTTCCAGCCAGTACTTAGCATCATAACGATTAGAATCAACAGAAAGAATCTTGTACCCGGCTTCTTCTTCTACGTTTAAAATAATAGCTCCTTTGTCTAATTTGTTCAAATTAACGCCTTGTTGAAGAATCATTTTTAGATCTGTTTCTCCTTCTTCAAACTGTAAAAACTCTTGTTTGATCTCACTTTTGAAAATCCCTATCGCGTTGGTCTTATTGTTGTCCACCATAACATTATCAAAATAACATATATACACTTCTCCACTTCGTATGTGTGGATGGTCTGATTGTTCATAGAGGTGTTTTGCCATCTTCTTACTGTTTTCTAGTAGAGATGCTGGTGTGGAGAATATCGCTTTCGCGAAAGCGTACATTTCATGAAACTCTAAGTCATCTTCATGAAAGAAACTGTAATAGGCTTCTTCTTTAGAGCGAAAAGATTTCAAGAAATATTCCTTTAAAAGGGAGTGCATCTCATCATCCAAACTTGTAGAACTGTTGGAAGTAAGTAAAGCCTCTCCTTTATTTTTATTACCTACACGATGTATGGCAAGATTTTCAATTCTAGTATTGTATAAATTGATCATAGTTTAATATAGGTCATTTTCATCAAAGGATTCTTCATCATAAAATTCTTCATCTTCATCATCGCTGTATGCTTCGTCATCGTCGTCATCGTGAAAACGAGGGTCTGCTTCAAATTCTTTATCTGGTGCACTGTCTGGTAATTCACCTACAGAAAATATGACTTGCGGATAAGTAGTACCCGGATGATGAGGAACTGCATCTGCTAATTCAACAGAAAAGGTCCACAAACTCAAGAAGTCATAAATATAGATCATTCTTGTTTTCTTTTTGCTTAGGGCTTTCTCTAAAAGCGTATCGGCCATCTTTTTTACAGGTGCCATTCCACCACTCATATCAAAAAGACAGTATTCCTCGCCTTGATTCCACTCTTCATCACTGGCATAGAAACTAGCCATTTCATCACCTTGCAGCTGGAAAGCTTGCACAATCACATTATGAAACTCTTCTAAAGTGCTTTTTTCATCTATCTCAATGTCTCTAAAACAGTCGTCGTTTGCATCGAGAAGAACTCGTAATCTATAGATCATTTACTCTAATTTTTAAGGATGGCAAAGATAGGATTTTTGAGTAGGAACTTGAACTTGAAATCGAATTTGAATTTGAAGATCATTGGAGTTTTTTTTATGGTTTAAATATCTTAACTTATTGCTCATGTGCACCTGCATAATACTTCATATAACAAGCCTGTTATAGTAAAGGCTGCGCAAAGAATCACCTACAATAAGGCTTATTCTTTTTTCAGTTCATCAATTCTTTTGATATAGGAGTCATCTCCACTTATTTCAAAGGCTTGAGTGAAAAACTTTATGGCATTCTCCTTGTCATTATTTCTTATATAATAGGTTGCCATAGCGCTATAAGCATCGGCATTTTCAGGATAATATTTGAGGGCAAAATCAAAGTACATCTTTGCTTTGTCCATTTGTTCCATATCCATATTCATATCGCCTTGTATATACAATAGGAAATAGGGTAAGGGGGGTACAGAATAACCAAAATAAGTTTGGAGTTTGTTTTGACGGTATCTAAGGACCTTTGTAAGCTCTTCGACCGTTGTAGTAGGCGTGTTGTAGGCATCAACATGTTCCATTTGATACCATTGAAAAATAGAAATTAAACCATCCATAATAGAGGGAACAGCAATAGTTCCATGTAACTCTCTCGGATAAAACTTCCATTCAAAAGATAATTCATTTTGCTTGCTACTATTCAAAAGTTCTGAAAAAGCAAGATTTGATCGTGCAAATAAGGTAAAGTCAGTGGTGTCTTTTTTAACCTCCTCTAAAGTCATATTTGGCTTCTGCATATGTACTTGACCACCTAAAGACATAAATAAGGATTTGCCCTTAAAATCAGTATTTGAAATTTTATCTGTTGCTTCTTTAAGTAGTTT
>Ga0136655_1000661_pt1 | contig 15673 bp, 21 predicted proteins | sample CPBDNA_2_FD_94863 | JGI IMG/M metagenome (GOLD analysis project Ga0136655, IMG submission 94863) | Freshwater to marine salinity gradient microbial communities from Chesapeake Bay, USA - CPBay_Spr_15_0.8_DNA (version 2) | ecosystem: Environmental > Aquatic > Marine > Coastal | place: USA... | reverse complement strand
TTGGATTTTCAATTAAAAACGTATCTTGAGCACCAATTGCAACGAGTTGCATTAAGCCACCGCCCATTATATATCGAGTAGAAAGAAAGCAATAGCTATATTTATATTAATTAACATATATTAGTTTTTATAAAATAAATAACTTAAAGGATGATTCAGTAAATAAGAAAACAAATCAACATGAAATTTCAAACAATTGTATGGAATGGTCAAGATACCAAGGAAGAAGGTGTACCAGATGAATATATGATATCGGTGTATGGAAGAACGATGGAACATAAATCGGTGATATGTAACACAACATTCACACCATATTTTTTTATCGAAGTTCCAGAAGATTGGAAAAAAATGAATGTAGATGATTTATTGAAATTTCTGCAAACAAAATTAAATTTTCCGGTAAAAGGTGTTGAAGAAGAAGAGGAAGAAATAACATGGAAGAAATTATCTGAACATCTTCTATTAAAAAAAAGTGGAATTGTAAAAAGAAAAAAGTTCTATGGATTTACAAATAATGAAGAATTTAAATTTGTAAGACTTGTATTCAAGACGAAATGGGCATATACAAGAATATTGAATTTATTAAAGAAACCAATAAATTTTACAATGGTAGGAAAGTCTATAGAAAAGAAATTTGTAAATCGTATATATGAAGGGAATATTGATCCATTATTAAGATTTATGCATGTAAACGAATTCAAGAGTACTGGTTGGATAAATTGCGAAAAATATAAAAAAGAAAAATTAAAGGAAACATCATGTGATATAGAAATTGCATGTGATGTGGAGAATATGAAGGTATGTGATGATGAACAAATATCACCTTTACGAATAGTTTCTTTTGATATAGAAACGTATAGTTCATCAGGTTCATTTCCGAATGCAAATGAGTTAGAATGTCCGATAATACAAATAGCGAGTACATTTCAAAAATGTGGTGAAAGTAAACCATACAAAAAACATTTAGTCAATTTAGGTAGTTGTGATGAAATAGAAGATGTAGAAGTAGAAACAGCAAAAACAGAGAAAGAATTGATACGTAAGTTTGTGAATGTAATAAAAAGGGAAGATCCGGATGTGATAATAGGATATAATATATGGAAATTTGATTTGAATTATATTCATATTCGATCTAAAATGTTCAATATAGAAGAAGAATTGATATTAGGTAGAATACTAGATGAAAAATCGGAAATATATGACGCGAGTTTTAGTTCGTCGGCATATGGAGATAATGATTATAAAATGGTGAAGTCAACAGGAAGATTACAAATAGATTTATTAGAATTGATAAAAAGAGAACATAAACTTACGAAATATAGTTTAAATGCAGTTTCAGAACATTTTTTAAAAGAAAAAAAGGTTGATTTACCATATCAAGAAATGTTTAAAAAGTTTAAAGGGACATCAGAAGATCGAAAGGAAATAGGAATATATTGTGTACAAGACACGATATTACCGTTAAATTTGATGTCTAAATTGAATGTATTACCAAATTTGATTGAAATGGCAAAAGCAACATGGGTTCCGATAACATATTTATTAGAACGTGGACAACAAATCAAAGTATTTAGTCAAATATTATATCAAACTAGAAAAGAAAATATGTTGGTAAAAACCATGTATGAAAAAAATGAAAATAATGGATTTGTAGGAGCAACTGTATTAAATGCTAAAAAAGGAGCATATATGGATAAGGTAGTAACCGGTTTAGATTTTGCATCATTATATCCAACGATTATGAGAGCACACAATTTATGTTATAATACAATTGTGTGTGATTCAAAATATGCTGATATTCCTGGAATAACATATGAAAATATAGAATGGGAAATAGATGGTCTTAAAAAAAAATGTAAATTTGTACAAAATTATCAAGGAGTATTACCAAAATTATTAGAAAATCTTGCATTAAATAGAAAGATTGCTAAAAAAGACATGATAAATGCAGAAAAAAATGGAGATTTTTTTATGAAAAGTGTATACAATGGAAAACAACTAGCATTCAAAGTAAGTATGAACAGTATATACGGATTTTGTGCAGCACAGATGTTACCCTGTCCAGACATATCTGCATCTGTAACAACAATAGGAAGAAATATGATTGAAAAAACAAAGATGTTAGTGGAAGAATGGTATCCTGGTAGTGAGGTTATATATGGAGATACCGATTCTGTAATGACGATATTTCATACAGGAGATTTGAAAGGAGACGATGCATTGCGAGAAAGTTTTAGATTAGGAAAAGAAGCAGCCGATAAGATTTCAAATACATTTAAAAGACCAATCGAATTGGAATTTGAAAAATGTTATTATCCATATTTATTATTTAGTAAAAAAAGATATGCCGGGTTAATGTATACAAATCCAGAATCACCCGATTATATCGATGCAAAAGGTATACAATTGGTAAGAAGAGATAATTGTGAATTAGTAAGGGAAGTATCTCAAAAAGTGTTGAACAAAATAATGTATGACAAAGATGTAAAAGGAGCAATTGACATAGTAAAAGATACAGCAACAGATTTATTGAAAGGAGACATAGCTGTAGATTCATTAGTCGTAAGTAAAAGTTTAAGAAAAAGTTATGCATCTCAAAAAATGAAATATAAATTAAAGAATGGTGAAATAGTGGATGAAAAATATCTAAAAGACAATAACATAAAAATCAAAGATATAAAAGAAAAAATCGAAGGGAAGGATCCGAATTTACCTCATTTTACAGTAGCTGAAAAGATTGAACAAAGGATACCTGGAACAAAACCAAAATGTGGAGAACGTGTTCCATACGTATTCATAGAAACATATAATCCCAAAGATCAGCAATTTAAAAAGGCGGAAGATCCAGAATACGTTAAACAGAATAGTTTACGAATAGATGTAAAATATTATTTAGAACATGCATTAACAAATCCAATGCAATCATTATTTGAATTATTTATGGAAAATCCAAAGAAAGAATTATTCGAAAGTGTTTTAAAAAATCCAGATGTAATTAAAGCATTAAATGATCCAATAATACAAAAAGAACGAAAACAAAAAGAAAGAGAAATAGCAAAAGAATTCAATCAAAAAACTGGACAACGTGAAATATCGTCATTTTTTACAACGAAAACAAAAAACGAGAATGCATTTTTCTAACATACAGGAATGTTTACGTAATAAGATCATTTGAAATCCATGGTTTGTTGTTTTTACAAATGAATCTATTTTTAGCAGCTGATTTCACAAAATGTTGTATATCAGAACCACTTAATTTTTGTTTAAAACAATGTTCTGCAATTAGATCAAAATCGAAGGACTTGTCTAATTTTTCTTTATATAATAATTTTTTCAATATAATAATTATTTCATTTACATTTGGCAAATCCATCAATATATGTGAACTCATTCTTCTTTTAACTGCAGGATCCAGTACATGTAAACGATTAGTAGCACCAATTACAAAAATTTCTTTATCTTTAGAAAGAATTCCATCCATTAAAGACAAAAACAATGTTTTTATAGAATTAACATGACTTTGTTCTAATGTATTTCGAATAGAAAGAAAACCATCCATTTCGTCAATAAAAATAATACATGGTTTTATTTTTTTTGCTAAATCAAAACAAGCTTTTAACAGTTGTAGACTTTCGCCATAATATTGATTTTCAAAAGAAGTTGGACATAAATTTATGAATGCACATTTTGATTCTGAAGCACATGCTTTTGCAAACATCGTTTTACCTGTACCAGGAGGTCCATGTAATATTATACCATTAGGTAAGTCAAGTAAATCATTTGTGCGTATTTCCTTTTTTAAAACATCAATACAAAACATGAATTGTTCTTTTTGAGATATATATCCACCGATATCATTAAAATTCACATCTATATCGTCATTAGGAATTAAATAATGAGACATCTTAATTTCGTGATTCGTCAATGTTTTCGGGTCAATATGTGGATATTTTTTTAACAATGTCATATCTGTTTTAATATTTGTTTGATGATTCAAAACAGATAATGACAGTAGATATGATAAATAAAACCATATAAATATGACAATAATTTTTTCAAACGTTTGTCTAGTTAACATTTCAAATATAAATGTAAAATATATTTGAAAAATAACTTATCGTTTATTTTTCAAATATATATTTTGTAAATTATTAATAATATTATGAATAAAGAACAACATACATTAAATAAGTATCCAAATATCTATAATAATAATTTATTATACAATGATGATGAATATAATGATGAAGAACATGTTATTAATTGTTATGTAGAAAGTGATACTGACAATGAACAACAGATTAAAAAATATTCCTTTTTAAAAACAAAAGAAATTATCATGTCCGAAAAACAATTAGAATATGATGGTTACTCTACGGAATAGATTATTTATTAATTAAATGTTCAACCAATCTTTTTAAAAGAACATTTTGTTTTTCAAAACATCTTTTTATTTCTACACCTATATCAACCAAGTTTCTATTTTTATCATCAACAAAATAATTGTCCAATAATTCCCCTAAATTAGAATTATCAAAATCGTCATCATATTCATCTTCATCATATTCATCTTCATCTTCATTTGTAGAATTATTTTCTTCTTTGACATCATCCTCTACACTTTTTTGATCTTCAGAATCTGGTTCCCATGCCGTTTTAGGCACAGAATCAACAATTTCCTCAGGTACATCAATCTCTTCATTTGAATTGTTTGGTTTATTTGATTTATTTGATTTTTTACCCATTTTAATATATCCATAATATTATTTTGCAAATTGAACTCACAAAAAAAAGACTTCTTAATTATATATATATGTTTACAATATTAACAATTATAGTTGTATTTTTATTGTTTATTCTTTACATTAAAATAAAAAATTGGAATAAGAAACGTCATTTGAAAAATTTGAAAATTACAATGTATGGTGATGAAAATTGTCCATTTACAGTAAAAATGAAAAATGAATTAAAAAGTAATAATGTATTTCATTATATTCGATATGTAGATGTAACAGACAAAGATGGTAAAATCGAATTTGAAAAACACAAGTTTGAAGGTATTCCCGTAATATATTCAAAACTTACAAAAAAAAGTAGTGTAGGATATTTTCCTTATTCAAAATGTCTTGTAAATGTAGATAATAAATTTAACTTAAAGAACCAAATGTAACCAGTTATTAGATTGAACAATGTGGAATCTAATTGATATTTATTTCAAAAATAATAGTTTATCTAAACAACAAATCGATTCATTCGATTATTGCATTGAGAATTTATTACCAAGTATTATCAATGAAGTTGGAGATGTTCATGTAAATGAAACTACAGAAATAAAATTCGAAAATTTAAAAATATCAAAACCAATGAATTACGAATCGGATGGTATGAGTGAGTGTATCATGCCAAAAGAAGCAAGATTAAGAAACCTAACATATTGTTCTTCTTTATATATTACTATAAAACTGAAAACTGGAGATAAAATAGATGTATTTGAGAATTGTTTTTTAGGGAAGATGCCTATTATGGTTAAATCAAAATATTGTAATTTAGATCAAAAAGAATATATCGAGAATACAAAGGAATGTGAATATGATCCAGGTGGATATTTTATAGTAAATGGTAGTGAAAAAGTATTGATTTCACAGGAAAAAATGAATAATAATGAAATATATGTATTTATGAAAAAACAACCTCATAAATATATATATGTTGCAGAGTTTAGATCTTTAAAAGAAATGGAATACAAATCTTCGAGTACAACGTTTGTTTCCATTACCCAAAAAAATGTTAATAATGATTATTTTATTCGTATTACATTACCATTTTTGAAAACAGATATACATTATTTATATATCTACATATTTCTTGGTATAACAACATTTGTCGATATCTTTAATTTTTTCCCAAATATATCAACATCTTTTAAAGAAATATTGTTTAATACAATGAAAGAAATACCATTAATATCTAGAGAAGACTGTATTGAATATATTTACAAAAAGATGAATCTCACATATAAAACAGAACTTACAATGGTTCAAAAGGAACAAACTATAATGAGATATTTTGATTACGGATTTTTCCCACATATGGAATCTAAAATGAAAGCAAAACTATTTTTGATGAGTGATATGATTACACAAGTCATAATGTGTACAATTGGTTCAAGAACAGAAGATGATAGAGATCATTTTAAAAATAAAAGGATAGAATTATCTGGTAATTTGATAGCCGGTATGTTTCGTCATTTGTATAAAAGAACACACAAAGAATTTAGCACAAATGTTTGTAAAGCGTTAGAAGGTGGAAAAGTGATCAATATAACACATATGTTAAAATCTAAAATTATTACAAACGGTCTTAAATATTCTCTTTCTACTGGAAATTGGTCCATTGGATTGAATTCTATAAATTCCACAAAAACAGGAGTATCACAAGTATTAAATAGATTAACATATGCAAGTACATTATCACATCTAAGACGAATAAATTCACCAATAGGAAGAGAAGGTAAATTGACTAAACCAAGACAACTTCATAATTCACATTGGGGTAAATGTTGTCCAGCAGAAACACCAGAAGGTCAAGCATGTGGATTAGTGAAAAACATGTCAATGATGGTAATGGTATCCCAACAATCTCCATCACAACCAATTGTAAACTTACTATTAGAACTTGGAATAAAAGAATTTGAAAATGTGGACAAAATATCAAATGAAGATATAACTGTTGTCGTAAATGGAACACGTATCGGAATATGCAACAATCCAAATTATGTTGTAAATAAATTAAAATCTTTAAAAAGATGCAATGATTTAAGCATTGACGTTGGAATATCATATGATCCAGAAAAAGGTTTAATAAAAATTTCTACCGATAATGGTAGAACATGTAGACCATTACTTATTGTGGAAAACAATCGATTGATAATAAATCAAGACAAAATAGATGACACATATACCTGGGATAAATTAGTTGGAGAAGGTTGTATTGAATATATCGATGCAGAAGAAGAAGAGTATACATTGATCGCAATGGATGTGGATGATTTGAAATCAGATTGTAAGAATTACACCCATTGTGAAATACATCCGTCGATGATTTTAGGTGTATGTGCCTCTACAATTCCATATCCGGATCATAACCAATCTCCACGGAATTGTTATCAATCTGCGATGGGTAAACAAGCAATGGGAGTATATTCGACAAATTATCAACAAAGAATGGATACATTATCTCATATATTATATTATCCACAAAAACCATTGGTAACAACGAAAAGTGCCGATATTTTAAATGTTAGTAAATTACCAGCAGGACAAAATGCAATTATAGCAATTTGTTCTTACACTGGATACAATCAAGAAGATTCAATCATAATGAATCAATCTGCGATCGATAGAGGTTTGTTTAGGAGTGTGTTTTACAGAACTTATAAAGAAGAAATAAAACAACAAGGCGGTGGTGTAAAAGAAACAATCGAAAAACCCGATCCAAATGATTGTTTAGGTGTAAAATTGGGTAACTATAATGATTTAGATGACGATGGGTTAATGACACCGGGATTGCAAGCAAATGCGAATGATGTTATAGTCGGTAAAACAGTCGAATTGACAAACAATATTGGTAAGTATATAAAAAAGGACATGAGTACATTTGTTAGACAGAATGAAACGGGTATAGTTGACAAAGTGATGGTAAGCACGAATGATCAAGGTGCGAAAATGATTAAAACCAAAATAAGAAGTACTCGAATTCCAGAAATTGGTGATAAATTTTCTGCTAGACATGGTCAAAAGGGTACAATCGGTATAACAATGACCCAAGAAGACATGCCATTTACCTGCGAAGGTATATCTCCTGACATTATTATTAATCCACATGCTATACCTTCAAGGATGACTATTGGAATGATGTTAGAATGTTTACAAGGTAAAACAGGTGTTTTAAAAGGTTCAATCAGCGATTCAACTGCATTTAATAAAGATTTCTGTGTAGAACGTCTGATGAATGAAATGAAAAGTATGGGTTATAACAAATACGGAAATGAACGATTGTATAATGGTCAAACTGGCAAAATAATGAATGCATCCATATTCATCGGACCAACCTATTATCAAAGATTGAAACATATGGTTGCCGATAAAATTCATTCCCGTAGTAGAGGTCCTGTTCAAATATTGACTAGACAACCCGTCGAAGGAAGAGCTAGAGACGGGGGATTGCGGTTTGGAGAAATGGAAAGAGATTGTATAATTTCTCATGGTACAGCAAATTTCCTAAAAGAAAGATTATTTTGGCAATCTGATGCATATAGAGTACATACATGTGAACAATGTGGACTGATTGTAAAAGCGGATATTGCGAATAATATATTTATTTGTACGTCTTGTCAAACATCTAATGTAGTACAGGTAGAAATTCCATATGCATGTAAATTACTTTTTCAAGAACTCACTTCAATGAACATTTGTCCAAGAATTATAACTTAAAGGACTTATTAATTAACCTTAATAATAATAATATGATTCGTGTAAAAAAATCACATTCAAATGCTGTTTTACCTTCAAAAAATAATAAAACAGATGCTGGTTATGATGTTACTCTAATTAGTATTCATAAACAAATTAATGATGTTATCTTATACAACACTGGTATACATGTTAAAGCACCTGATGGTATGTATTTCGACCTTGTTCCAAGAAGCAGTATAATTAAAACAGGTTATATAATGGCAAATAGTATTGGCATTATTGATGCGGATTACACTGGAGAAATTTTGGTTCCATTAATAAAATTAAATAAAGATATGCCAGATTTACAATTACCTATTAGATTGATGCAATTAATACCACGAAAATATTATAATTTCGATGTTTACGAAACAGATCGTTTGGATATCACAAATAGAGCAGAAAAAGGTTTTGGAAGTTCCGGTACTATGTAGTATTTAAAATTTTTATTTGATTTGTAATTAAAAATGTCTATAATGAATAAAACATATGTATTCGATTTTGACGGAGTTATTTTAAAAAATGAAAACATTTCTAATCATATTCATCGTTTATCAATTGAATTCTTTTCTAAATCGTTCAAAGTTAATCATCAGAAAGCTATTCAAATACAGACAAAATATTTAGCAAATTTTGGTCATACTTCTAAATTGTGTCATTTTTTTGATAAATCACATTCCGAATTTGATTGGATGCGATATTATAATTCTTATGTTTTTTCGATCGATAATTTGAATCTATTAAATTCATATTTAACTGATGATGATGTTTTACATATTAATACTTTATGTGATATCAAATATGATAATATACATAAATATATACTTTTTTCAAATGCAAGTTTTTTATGGATAAATAATATTCTTTCAATTTCTGATGTTGATATAGATTCAATGTTTGATGATGTATTTTGTTCGGATAATAATTATTTGAAACCACATGATTCCGCTTATATAGGGGTTGAATCGGTTTGTCCTCAAACAAAATTATTCATTGATGATAACATAACAAATCTGAAAGTTCGTGATGGTTGGGAATGTTATCATCATTGTATGTCTGATTCCGATCAAACTCTGTATGATTTACTTATTTGATTATTAATAATATAATAATATTAATATATATTATAGATGGTGGAGATTACAGAAGAAAATACTACAGGCGCTGAAAATAATTCCTCTAAAAAGAATAGCCAAATTGAGTTCGTAGATAAAGCTGTTAAAAACCAGTTAACTCCATTCGTAAATGTGAATAAGAATGGGAAAATAAAACCTATGCCTATAAATTTCTCATCTATAAATTCTAGAATAAAACAATTACAAGTTAAAAAAGCCGATACAAATAGACTTATAAATAATATGAGATCTAGTGTAAATTATCATAAAAAACAAGTTAATAATCTAAAAACTCAATTGAATTCTGTTCAAGAATTTATTATGAAAGATAAATTCATTGAACAAAATATTACTGAAAGATATCAACAATCTTTGCCGAGACAATTGAGGACGAATCGTACAATAAACAATGGTGAATGGGATATTGGATATCCAAATATAAATTCAAATGAACTTATGAGACAACAGATTGCCTTAAAGACATCACTAAATAAACTTAATGTGAATAAAACAAACATTAGTAGAAAAATTAAAATATCTGAAAATACAATTAAAAATCTAAATCCGGTAATATTAAAGGGGCAATCAAACGTTCGGAATTATACAAGACGAATATCAAATTTGTTAAATGAACAAAACAAATATGATCGCAGAAAAATAAAAATACAAAATGAATTAAGAATAAGTGTTTTAAATAAACTTGCGTCTGCAACTCAACATGCTACAAAGCGGAAACAAGAAAACCGACATTTGAATAATATAATGGAACATGAGAGACATAAAAAATTCCGTAGAATGTTTAATCAACTTAGTAACGCAGCTCAATTTAAGAAATGAATGTTTATTTATTTAATGTTGAAGTCTATTATATTTGGATATTTATCATCATATTTTATTTTCCATATATTTTTATTTTTACAACGATTATATTTCATACATGCATTTTATTCCATTATATATACTTTCATATCAATTTATTGTTTAATAACTTAAAAAATATATTAGATATTTATATAAATGCAAATATTTGTAAAGACGTTGACTGGAAAAACAATAACCTTAGAAGTAGATTCGACCGACACTATTGACAATGTAAAAGCTAAAATACAAGATAAGGAAGGGATTCCTCCAGATCAACAACGCCTTATTTTTGCAGGTAAACAATTAGAAGACGGTAGAACCTTAATGGATTATAATATTCAAAAAGAATCTACGTTACATCTTGTATTACGACTTCGAGGAGGTATATAGATATATTGCAAAATCAATGCTTTCATATTGTAGTAACTATACAATGTATTATACTCCCTTAATATTGCATAACAAAATTTGTCAAAAAGAGAGGAGGATTAATCTCTCTTATTTTTAACACTTAAAGAGGTATTATTGTTATAGTAAATAAACAAGTCAAAATGTATTCAACGAAAGAACGTGAACTTATCTTACAATACAATTTGCCATTATTATGGTCAGATTATACTGAAAAACAAGATAAGATATATATTGAAAAAATACTTCCGGTCTTATTAGATGTAAAAATAATTCCTTCAGGAAAATCTACAGTGAAACGTACAAAAATTAACATGTTTGAACTTCTTTTGGAAGACTGAATAGATATTATGTATTTTTTTTTATTTTTAAACAACTTGCAATTTTAGATATATATATATATATATTAACAGTAACTCTTTTTATTTTTATATACATTTCCCTATTATTGTTCATTCTATATATTAAATCACTTAAAATTTTAATATCATATATGAGTTATAAATGGTACTATATAGAAACATATTTTCTACTAAAACAAGTAGACAATTGTTTGAACAAAAAAACCGACAAATTAAACTGATGTTATATAAGTCTCAGTTAAATAAACTTGAACAAAGTGTTAATTATAATAATCGGAGGGGTTTTGTTTATAATAAGAATGATTTGAATTATATTCGATTTTTAAGACAAAAAATTACCAATCTACAGAAATAACCATAATATAAATAATATAGACATTGTCATTATAATCATGACCATTAATTTTACAAACTGAACTTGTCTGTTATTTGTATCATTAATTATTGGTAGATCATGTTTTAATTCTATTGTGTGATTAACACCGTTTGTTAATATATATAAATTTGCAAATTTTTTAAAAGCTGACATTAAATCAATTATTTCTGTATATGACCATTTGTCATATGAAGATTCTATTATATTATCAAAAATAATGTAATTATTAGTATTTTTGTTTTATTCTACATCTAATTTGTCTACCTTTGTCATATCCGATTCCTCCTTCAAACCTATTTAAATATGGTAAGTTAATATTGCTCTGTAAAATACAATATGATAACCATATGGATATAAAGTCTTTTTTTTGTTTATTAAAATCATGTTGTTCAAATATATCTTTTAAATAATACCATCGTATTTTATATCTATCCGGTATGTCGTTGTCAATATTGAATTTAAGTACATAATCGCTATACATCTATTTCAGATATATTTTAATTTTTTAAATAATCATAAATAGAAAAATCATTGTTGGTATAAAAAAATGTTTTATCTATTACCATAATATCATCATCATGGAACCTAACAATATCATTAATTTGATTATATACTTTATCTTCCGTATATTCTAGATAATCCAACAATTCATCGTCATTGATTTCTCCTACATTTCTTAATGCAGTATATATATTTAATATATATTCTGGTTCAAATAAATAATATTGGTCTTTAAACATCATATCAATGTCAAGATAACAATTTTCAATACGTTCTTTATAAACGTTATTTATTTCTTTACATAAATCAACCATTTCCAGTTTATGTTTTTCTTTATATATAATCTCCACAATTTCAATTGGTAATGTATTCATAATTAAATGTAATTTTATTATTATTGTTCTTAAAGTAACTACTAGATAATTTAGTATATTTAAGAATAATAACCTACATATATTATGATTATGAAGAACATTCAAATTATTGTATTCGAAAACAATTATTATCCGAATTCTTTGGTTCAATAGAAGAATATATTTTATTGAAATATTTATATGATAAACCTTATCATTTCTGTAAAAACAAATATCCATATACTTGTAATTTAAAACATATGATTACAAAAAATATTGGTCAAAACAGAGAGTTGTCGATTATATAAATAATAAATACTCTGAAAAGTATGAAATAAACAATATTTTTATGAATGATTATTGTAATAAATCTGTAAAGAATATACCACATTATCAGGTATATTTGATACACAAAGATTCGAATTCATTTATTTGACAAGCATTATCAATTATAACATTTAACATGTTCAACGTATCCTCTATGTACATTTTACTTTGTGAAAACATAAATAACATTTGTAAATTTAACAGTAATATTGCTATGGAAGATGTAATATCAATAATAAAACACATTGTATAAAAATCATAACAGTCTTTATTCATTTTATTCATGTAATAATGTATTCTTTATATGACTGAATTTACGAATATCAAATGTTAATTAATTAGAATTATCTTTTGATATATTTCATATAAATACGGTAATTTGGCGATTGTAATATAAATTAGATCTAACAATATAAATTGTGTTTCATGTAAATATATATGTACACATAAATCAAACATACCAATCATAAACAATATATAATTATAAATGAATAAAAATCCAGCATTGAATCTATAGGTATTCAAATGTAAAAATGAAGGTATTATGATAACATAAAATATATATATTTGATTTACTACTAATAAGTATACTAAATCAAAAAATATATTAAAGAAGATAAAATGTACCAAATTTATAGATATATTAATTTCATGTTCTTCATTATTTGTTAATTCAGGAAATATATCAACGTCAATTTGTATATCTTTTTCGGAATCATCATTTTCACAAGACATATTTATATGTTATATATGACATTATTTTAAATATATTAATCATCTCTTTCAACTAAACTATATACAATCTTAAAATGTTATCACTTATAAATTAGAATAAATTGTAAATTGTATATGAATAGTTATGAACTCACAGACATACATGATCGATTTATCAACATACAAAACGATTTGGTTTCTATGAAAAACACATTAATAGATATACAAAAGAAATTACACATTATCATCAAAATTTATAATTATATAGAAAATCTATGTAATTATATTCGTTCAAAGTTTAAATGTGTATTCGACATGACGAATTTGAAGTTTTACTAAAATTGAAGAACATAGTTCAGAAATATAATTTCGATTTTAATTCATTTTAACAAAGATATTTCTCGTTGTTCTTGTCTCCAATGTAATATGTTTTCATATAATATGTGACAATCTTTGTGTTTAAATGTACAGTATTCATTATAATCTATTCCATATATTCTAAATTTAACATTATTTTTGTCATACATTACATTTGTATTGGTAGTTATATTTCTATGAATTAGTGGCTTTTTATATAACATGTAAAAAATATTGTTAATTGCTCGCGAATATACCATTGGTCCTGTCATTCTAAGAATATCATTTGGATACGCATTTCTTTTTATATTTTCTATAATTAAATCTATTGTCAATTTTAGAATAATATGATTTTTATTAAATATAAGTCCCCAATTTACATATGTATTGGGATTTGATTCACATGTTATGATTGCTTCATCATCATCTTTTATTAAGCTATCTAAAGGTTTGTTTATAGATGAATCCATATCTAAATAAACACCACCATATTTGTAAAGTATTAAATATCTCCAAAAATCTACTTTTGCTACAATTATGTTTAAACGATTATACGCTTTAGATATTTCACCTTTGAAATGTGTATTAACGAATATATCTATATCATTGTTATCATGTAATTCATATTTCCAATTGGGATTTAACTTTTTCATATGTTCGATTCGATTTTGTGTAATATGGTCTAAATCTTTTGTATACCATGATTGATAAATATTTTTTGGTATCATTATATAAACTAATTATATAATCGTGTAAGTTTTATGTATATTAAAAATGATAATTTGAATACATATATAATATCGAATGATCATTTTCAATAACATTTATATTATAATGATTTATTATTGTAACCAATATTATTATTAATGAATGAATTATGGAAATATCTATCGACATATACTATAAACAAACTTAAAATTAATGAACCATAACCCATTAGTAATGGGTTCTTCTCCTTCTTTTCCCAAAAAAACACTGCCTGAAATACCGACAAACAATACACAGAGTAATGCATATACAATGCAATGCAATCCAATCCAATCCAATGATAAACAATATAATGCAATCAAAGCTATGTACAATGGTCAGATTTCTTACTCGCAAATGAGAATGTTGGCCGGATGAATTCATTTAAAAAATAAGGTCCGATTTATATTAGAATGATTTTCATAACTAGATTTTTACGTATTATCAATAGAGACATTTATGTCCCTGAAAAATGCAATGCCAAATATTATAATATACTATTCAAAAAAAATTGTTACTGTGATTGTAAATCATTTTGTAAATATCCTCCCCCTGGAAAACCCGTCATCATTCAAATTCATAATTAAACTTTATTGTTTCTTAGTGCTAACATTCTGTATAATTCAACATTTTATCATCGGTCGCATTTCTTTTTAATATTTACGAATGCCAGCACAAACCATGGTCTAACATTAAAAGAATATAGTTTTTTTTTAAAAATGCGTTATGTCATTTTGTTACTTTATTTTAAACAAGGCAAATATAATTGTGTATATGTTTTGTGATTTGTTTATCCAAAACAATTGTTCCGATTTTGTTATCATTTGTTTTGGCCGTATCGTGTCAATTGTATTAGTTAAATATATACAATGTATGTTTGTAATATCAAAATCAGTTATAATATATGTATATTTTCCCATTATATTTCAAATATATATTGTTTTATTTTTCTCATTTTAGATTTTTTCAATAATATGTAACATTCAGGTGGGATATTCAAAAAGCCATGATGTTGTCCAGACAATATGTTGTAAATACT
>Ga0136655_1000659_pt1 | contig 15692 bp, 26 predicted proteins | sample CPBDNA_2_FD_94863 | JGI IMG/M metagenome (GOLD analysis project Ga0136655, IMG submission 94863) | Freshwater to marine salinity gradient microbial communities from Chesapeake Bay, USA - CPBay_Spr_15_0.8_DNA (version 2) | ecosystem: Environmental > Aquatic > Marine > Coastal | place: USA... | reverse complement strand
GGCAATTCTTCATTTTTTGAACTCCTTTTTAACTATTTATAAAAGTTAAAATTTTGCTCATTATACATTAAAAAAAGAAAGTCATATTATTTGGTGCTACGGAGTGGAATCGAACCACTGACACGCGGATTTTCAATCCGCTGCTCTACCCCTGAGCTACCATAGCATATTCCTCACACCTGAAAAAGAAATTTATCAAAATCTTTTACAGGCGCATAAAAACTTTCATACATATCTTTTGCTTTCTTGACAGTGATAATGTTGTTTATAACACCGTCTTTTAACCATTCAAGAAGCATAGTTTGTTTTACTGACATATCGTTTCCTTTCTGTGTATATTATATACATACATTAAGAAATGTCATGTGTCAACATATTATTTGGTGGGGATGGATGGATTTGAACCAACTCACCTTTTCAGGAACAGTTTTACAGACTGTCGCGACTCTCCAACTTCGCCGCATCCCCTAAATTTTGGTAGACCCAACGGGTGACGATCCCGTTTCTCCAGATTGAAAGTCTAGTATCCTAACCAGCGTAGACGATGGGTCCATATTTTATTTTGGTAGTGGATTCTGGGATCGAACCAGAGACCTAAGAGTTATCAGCTCTTCGCTCTAACCAACTGAGCTAATCCACTATATTAATTTTGGTGGTGCTGGATGGGATTGAACCATCGACATATCGCTTATGAGGCGACTATTCTACCACTGAATTACAGCACCATTTATTTTGGAGTTGTCGGAGGGACTCGAACCCCCATAATTTGGATTTGCAATCCAATGCCTAAACCATTCGACCACGACAACAATTATATTTACAACTGCACTATGAAGGATTCGAACCTTCGGTTGATCGTCATCTATTTCATGGGAACCACCCAACATATGGATTTGAACCATACTTACCACCAAGATAGTGCATATGAAAATATAATTTTTCATATTCTAGGATTTTTCCGCTTTCACTTCCATCCTCTAGACCGCCTATTCAAGTTTGTTTATAGTGGTTACTTGCAGTCTCGTTCCGCACATCCACTTTAGATAACAAAAAACCCTCTAAGATTTTCTCTTAGAGGGTTCATAAACTCAAACTATCTGCACAATAGTTATTCGTTACCAAAACCCTCTCGGATGGTATAAATCTCTTTTTCAAATTTAAACATGCAGTTAGTCATTTTTATTCCTCTATATTTTATAACAGGATGGATTTGTTAGCGTTACAAATTTAAAAGTTTGTGCTTAATAGTTTGCAGAAACCATCCTTAATCTCTTTTATTTATACGACAATAACACAAGAATTTGTCATTGTCAACACTTTTTTTGCGTTTTAGGCAATTTTTTCACCCATAACTCGCATTTTTTCGATGCTTTCAATTGCATATGTCCGAATAATCACTTTGTTATCTAGACCACCTTGTGAAACATCAGCAACTTTAGGGTCATCAAGACCTTCAATTTCGTTAGCATCAACTTCTGTATCATCTACCATATAAACGCTTTTTCCGCCTTTGATGAAAACGCATTCAAGGTATTTCTTTTCTTTGTGTTCAACAAATGGAGTGTTATCAATTCGTTGACCCCATGTACGTGGTTTCAATTCAAAACTACCAGCATCTTTACCTTCTTTTTCGAGACGCCGCTTAACCATATTGGCATAACCGTTAGAATTTTTATTTGTGAAAAGCATCACAGTAGAACCTTGGGTCTTTTTAGTAACACGACCTTGAAGTGGGTTCTTTTTTCCACCTTTAAGTTTTACTTGTGTTACAGTATCAAGACCTGCAAAGGTAGCACCGTTTACTTTATCAAGTACATTTTTTACGTCATCATAATTCATAACAGGTTCCTTTCCTATCTATTGATTATAATATAATAGATTTATATTGCTTTGTCAACACCTTTCTCAAAGAAATTTTTAGAAAGTTCGATTAGTTTTTCGTATTGTTCTTTATTGTATGTTCCAGTCACACCATTAAAGCGATTTTTAGCAACAAAGATATGCCCCCATTCATTGACATAACCAACTACATACGCCATATAAAGAATTTTTCGATTTAGTTTGTTGAAATGGTCTTCTGATTTACATAGAATGTATTTTTCATTTTCCATATTTCTTGCTTTCTTAATCTTCAATAAGTTCTGGTTCATGATTTTCTCAGCAACGTTCATATCAACGCCAAGTTCTTCACAGATCATTTTCTTGTAGAGCATGTTTTCTTCTCTCTCTTGATTACAGAATCAATATAAGAAAAAAGAGGGATTTTGTCAACCCCTCTTTGTATTATTTTTCTTCTATAACTCGAATTTCTTGTTCTGCAATCATATACCAATCTGGAACAATTTCACCCTTTTCCAGTGGTTTGTTGAAACTGTTAATGTGATCGCGATATTTTACTGCTTCTTCAAATTTATCGAAAAGGTCATATTCGCGCTTTTGACCCCAACCGCGCTCAGATTCAATTGTACAAACTTCATATTTGTGTGTCATGAGATATCTCCTTTTTATGTTCTTTCATAATAGGACGATTCACAACCACATGTCAAACTTTTTCTACACGCATCCATTCTGGTAGTTGATCTAGCATGACAGCATAACCCTTCATACTATCAGAATTATATTTAAGGTGTGCTTTTCTACCATCTTTTGTTTTTGTTATTTTAAAAACATACATCTTTTCTTTCGATGCAGGTAATTTGTTTTTGTTGTATGTGAAAGTAGTTCCACCATACTTACTAACTTGTGCATGTTCATCCTTTATAACATACACCCAATCACCTTTTTTTATTTCTGAGTTTTCTTTTTCTTTCAAATACGCAATGGACATTTGTTCTATTATACTTTGTATTGGCATTATTAGTCTCCTTTTTTAAATATTTATACAACCAATATATTCATGAGCATAACACAATCTACCAAAGTGTTTTTGTTTTAATTTATTACTATATTTTTTCTCTTTTTTATTTTCTATTAGATAATCATTTCTAAACTCTAAATTGTGTGCAGTAGGACGCCACTTATCAGAACTTTGCCTATACTCACCCAATCTCGGATGTGCAGTTTTTGTGAAGTATCTTTTACCTTCTTGTATGAAGATTTCACCTATTGCCTCTGACATTCTAACACCAAACCCCATACCTTGGAAGTCTGGTAATATGACAGTTCTATGACCCTTCCATGCATTTTTAAGACTTCCAGAAGGTAATGCTAAGTTTGCAGAAAATCCAACAGGGATGTTGTTCCAGACTGTAATCCAACAACGTGAACTTTTATTGATGTCTCCTGACAAATAGTGATGGTCACGGAAGATCGACCATGCTTCTGTGGTACAAGGTAGGATTTCCAAAATAACTTCTGGTCGCCTTTCTGACCCCCTTGCGGTTATAGAACCTGTTGTAGTATTAAATACCCAATCAGGTTGTAACCACTCTATAATGTCATAATGACAAGTAGAAAATATAACATTTTTCAGTTGCTTCTTATCAACATATCTGCGGATTGCAACAGAACATGCTTTCGCAACGTTTCTATCAACGACAGATGTAAATTCGTCAATGACTGCATTATCTTTTAAACGTCTTGCAAGATCAGCACGAAATTTTTCCCCATTTGACAAAACATGATATGGTCGCATCCAAGATGGTATTGTATTAAAACCGACTGCTGATAGTCTTTCTTGTGCATCTTGAGCATCTTTAAAATGAGAAACTACTGCTTTATCAGAATCCCAATATATTTCTTCTTCTTTACCAAATTCTGATAGTAGTGTTGTTTTTCCAGTTCCAGATGGACCAACAATCAAACCTATAGAAAACCCATTTTCTATGTAAACTTGTCTATCAATAACAGAAATTAATGGAACATCAAAAGTTGTTGTCCCATCAAATTCATAATCAAAAGATTTACTTATTTCAGATGTAATTTCATCTGGTTTTACTGATATTGTTTTCATTTAATCCCAATAATTAAAATAGAGTCCCTATAGACATTTCATTGTATAAACCCATAAATCACCATTCTTGCAAAGGTTCATGTGATAGTTGCCAACACTCTATTGGGTGAAGTCTATTGGTTTTTCTAAGTGATGTACTTTTGCCATTTCTTCTTTTCGTTTGCAGTGTAGGTAAAGAAGTAAGGTTTTTTCTTACTCACAACACTACTAACAAAAGAAACGACATTTGTATAAACTTTCATAGGATTTTTTGGTTTTGACTAAATTGCTCATATAGAAAACTTTTTCTACAGGACCGTCATCATCAAAACTTGCGAATTCGTCATCAATATATTTAGAAGTTTTTTTGGTAGACTTCAAACCGTCTACATACAGACTAAATTCGTTATTATCATTATATTTTACGACATAAACTATGTCATCAACTTTGAACTCTTTTTTGAACATGGGAAACCCTCTCGATACTTCTGTAATATAAGGTATTGAGAGGAATTTGTCAAGAGTTAATTATCTCTCTACACCTTTTACACCATATGTGCTGTGTATGACATCCGCAATTTTACTTGGAGATGAGTTTGACCATGGTCCAATCACAGAATCAAATTCTGTGATTGGACCATTTTCTCTGCTTCTTTTTTATTTACACCATTTCTAATAAGAATTTTCACCAAAGAACCTTTGATACCATTCTCTGATAATAGTTTTTTTAAACTTCCTAATCCACCCTTATATACAAAATTACCTGCGTATAATTTTTCCATTTATTCAAATCCTTTCATAGTAAAAAAGGGGCAGAAGCCCCCTTTTCTTAGTAATCGTAACGATCATTCATGATTGTTTGATACATCATGGCATATGGCGTAAACTCTGTTGGGTCTGCACCAAGAACTGTTGCCATGATTGCTGGACTGAAGCCAGAGACAAGAGCAACGCCTTTGTCATTAGTTTTTACTGGCGTGTTTTCGGCACGTGCAGTAAGGTTCCAGAATACAACAGAAGGCATGGTGTAACCTGCTTCTGCATACTTACGCTTGATCATATCAAGGGCACGATCATCATTACGAACACAATAATCAAATTGCATATCGCTAAGGATAAGAACAGTGTCTGGCATGTTATCTTGCGATACATTACCATTCTTTGCAACACGAAGAATTTCTTCAAACGCAGAGTGCAAGTTTGTGTTCATCTGCCAGTTAGCACGACGAAGTTGGTTATACTTCTGTGACAGTGTACCTTTTAGAGTTTCAATCTTTGAAGAACCAGAGAATGTAAGGAACATGTCCTTAAAATCAGAACTAGTTCGGTCAGAAAGATAAAGACCTAGTGAGATAGCAACATCAAGAGCAGTAGTGTTTCCAGCAAGTGGAGCAATCATAGAACCAGACACGTCAACCATTGGTAGGATTTTCGCATCACCTACATAGTTTGGAAGTGCTTCAAATTGAACATCTGCAACGGCAGCATTGCCTTTTTGAAGTGACTTTACAATATCATATGGATAAACTGCACCAGCATTGATCTTGACTTTTGGGTCACGATCTGCTTGTGGTTTTTGCAGTTCACGAATGTATGCTGCATACTGTTCACCAGCATTACGACCGAATGCTTTTTGATAACGAGCGGATGCAAGAGAAGGAACATGTGAAAAATTAATTTCTGTCCAATCCTTTGCACACATTTGGGTTTCAACAACATTAGTGTTTGCAACTAGAAGTTGACGATACTCTTTTGGAGTAAGACCCATGAAGTTGCGTAGCATTACAGCACGGTCTTTTTTAGTAGACTTTTCACGTGGTGCCCACTTTGCAGCAAGACCATTTCCATCCATTAGAGCATCTGCATACATGCGAAGTGCTGCTTTACGGTTAATTGCATCTTCATAAACGAATAGGTCATCCCAACGTCCAAGGACAGGGACTTTGTGCATAATTTTACCAGCAAGAATTGGATTCCCGTTTTCAAGTGCTTTTAGAAGTGAACGGAAAGTTCCGCGCTCACCAGCACCACCACGAACATCACGTGCCCATAGTAGAACACGAATAGCAAGTTCTTGATCTTCACCAAGTGCTGCCATAAAATCACGTGACATATCACGTCCACGACCAGAACCAATTTTACCAAAAAGGTCAAGAACTTTGGAATCGGATGTAGCAAATGCTTTCATACCATTTTCTGTTCGCGCGATTTTGTTTGATTGATCTACTGCTACTGCGTTTGAAAAAGTTGTCATATTATATTTCCTTTCAGGTTAGTTTTTGTTTTGTTTCAATATAAACATTAGATTCTGCTGAATCTAACCTAGGTATTCATTTTTTTGGTCCACTGGTCAGGACTCGAACCTGAAACACGATCTTCTAATGATATGCTAATTTGTTGCGGTAACAATCCTTCACAGGATTGATTTTGTGCTACGTGTGATACCCAATTTCACCACCAGTGGATTATTCTTTTTTAGTCTACTTTCAGTTCATTTCCATTATATGGAATATATTCGAAGCGACTTTCTGCACCCAAACGACCAAATCCAAGAAAACCAGCGGCAGAACCCCATGAGGTTACAAACCCCGTGTATTTTCCTTTATTGTCAACACAAAGAATTTCAAGCATTTGCCAAGTAGTTTCGCCACCACCAGTCGAATATTCTTGTGATACAATTTGCGAACATGCATCTTGTGGGTAATATACCGTCTTTGCTTGTGCTGCACTGCCTGCAACAATAAACGCTAATGTTAGACCCATCACTTTATTCATTATATATCTCCTTATTTGTCTGTGTAATATACACTATTTAAAAGGTTGTGTCAAGAGTTATTTTTCGTATTTTCAAACTTTTTTGTGTATACAGAAAAATAAAAATTGGTCTCTGACATGTCTTCCTTGTAGTACCAGAACTTTTTTTTCATGTCAATTGGCAATTCGTCAAACCATTCCCAAAATTCTTTCTTGAATTTAAGATATTCATTAGGTGTCATCTTAGTCTTTTTTCATCACATTTTTCACATTTATACCAATGTTTTTGACCAAATGAACAGGTGTTATACAATTTCCATTCATGTGAACAAAACCCACTTTTCTTCCACTTGTCAAAAGATTCATAACTTAGTTTACCGATGTAAATTTTAAATATCAGTAGTGGTATTAAAATCGCAAGAAATTGCATCTGTCTCAATCTTTCTGTAAATAACTTTGTTTAAACCAGGATTGACGAATAGAACCTTTTCCATCATTTCATGACGAATGAAGTTCCTCATATATTTTGTATCATGATTTGATTTGTCTTCAACCCATTTTACATTTTTACGTTCACACCAATCAACAAATTCACTTTTTCGATTCAGTCTAAACGGTCTAATTACATTGTTGTTTTGATAAGGAATAATTTTTCCATTACCGTGAAGACTAGACCAAATCCAAGTTTCTGTACAGTCATCCAAATGATGGCAGGTGATTACTGGATTATCAAATGAATGAAACCATTCATATCTCTGGTTCCTCCAATATTCTTCTTGTGATTCTCTCTTATATTTATCACGATTGATAGACCCAAAATGAAGTTTTACTTTTGGGTCATTATCAAAAACACTTTGTAGAAAAACTTTTGCTTCACTTGATGTTTCTGTACCATGATCAAAAAACAGCACGTTTACGAAATGATTTCTTTTCAGAAAATCCACAATTGCCATAGAGTCTACGCCACCAGAACAGGCAACGTAGACTTCACGATCAAGTTTTCCTTGAATTTTGATCATCCGAACAGGAACCACCCAGAAGCGAACCAGATCAAAAACGGAATGAAAATTTTAGTCCAATCGGTTTCTGTCGTGTATCCGTTCGCGTATGCTTGAAGTCTTTCCAAAGACTTTTCCGTTTCGCTTCGCGGGCGCAAACCCTCATAAATCAAAGCAACAAAGATGATTGAAATAATAATAAAAGCGGCATAAGCAACAATAGTAGTAAACATTTTTATTTCTCCTTACCGAAGGTAGTTGGGTCCAGTCCACTGGATTTCGTATTCACCGTCAATAATATTTCCACGGGCACGGTTTTTTGCAGGGGCAGACCAAGATGCTGGTTTCAGAATGTCACCTTTACGGAACTTGCTGTCATCATCATTGACAATGAACCCCCATACAGAACCGCCACTGATGATTTTGGTGTATTTTTTACCGACAGTATAAGAAATTTTTTCGTTAAACTCTGCAATCATGCGACGACGAATTTCGCTAATAGAGTCGGTATAGTTCGCATAGTCTGCTTTGATTGCTTCGATAAGAGTGTTAATTGCTTCGTTCATCATTTTAACGACCTTTCTATGTCTTACATTAAGAATATAGGTGATTCTAAAACATAAATCAAGACATATTTTGAAAAATTTGAGGATAAAATGGCATACCCCAAGCGGCAATCTGTTGTTCATCATCTTCTTTGGACAAACCAGATGCTTGTCCAATATACATTTTTTCACCATCATATTCAGTCTGGACAGTCACAATACCAATATTTCCATACCAAATACTTTGAGTTACACTATATTCCATAGTATTCCCTTATTGGAGTGTGCTAATGTTGTCAAAAAGACCACGAATAAATACACCAGTTGCTTTTGCTTCTTTGAATAGTGCTTTACGCATATTGTATTTTGGAAGTTGCGAAAATGGCAATTGAACCCGAACAGATTTACCATCAAGTTCACCGTAGCAGTAACTAACGTCCCAAACAGGAAACCCTGGGTCTGAAAGAAGGCGTAGACGGGTAATATACAGTCCTTTGGTGGTCCAACACACATAATCAATAGCGGCGTTCTGTGACGCTTTCTGTGCTTCTGTGAGGGGGTTCATTTCTTGTGCGCCGTAGAGGTTCATTTTATTTTCCTTTATTAAGCAGCGTAGCGTTCTTGGGACCGAACCCAAGAGTTGCTACCGTGGTCAACAGTCCGAAGATTCGGATACCGACCGAACATTTCATAGTATGCTTTCATGAAAGCATTCATGTCACAATCTTCTTCAAGGTAGCACATCTTACCGCGCTGATACGAATAGTTGGTGATTTCATCGGCAATGCCGAGTTTTTCAACAGCAGAACGCTTGACAGCGACCCAACCGTGACCTGCATCGCGATAGTAGGCAAAGGAAATTTTAGAAGCAGACATTTGTTTCTCTCTCTCTTGATTACAGAATCAATATAAGAAAAAAGAGGGGATTTGTCAACCCCCTCTCTCATTTATTGCAGTTTTTTTTGCCAATATTCTTTGATCATCGCTTCGTCATTGGCAAAAATTTTATCAGATGCCCATGCACGAATGTCTTCAAGGACATTGATTTCAAAATCAGACATGACTTGTTTCATTTCATTTCCTTTCAATCGCTTCTGCCCAAACATGGATGGGCGTCACACCAAAAAGTTCCGCGTCTTTTTTTGCACGTGCAATACCAGAAATTTCATCGCGGCACCAAGTAAAAGCGCGAATGACTTCGCCAGTGATAGTTTCAACAAAAATTACGAATTGCGGTTCCATAGACAAGTCTCCTTTGTTTCGTTACTTGATAAGTATAGGTTCAATTTTATGATCTGTCAAGAACTTTTTGTTATTCTGTTCCTTAGACCACTACTGCTAAACCTATGTTCTCTTTTATTGAAATATAGTTTTATACCACGTTTTTTGCATATCTCTCTTCCAGTGAAATCTTTGTCTTTATATTCCTCGCCTAGTATCCTTATGTCTATTGGATACATGGATAAAATATCTTCCAAATCTTGTTCAGATTGATATACTATTATTTCATCAACATATTTTACTGCCGATAATTGTATATGTCGTTCAACTATTGTTTGCACAGGTTTATTTTTTTCGTTTCTATCTACAGAAGGATCAACTTGTAATGCACAAATCAAATGATCACATTGATCTTTTGCTTCTCGTAACATCATAATATGTCCAGAATGCAATAAATCAAATGCAGAAGCAACAAAACCTATAATCATAACTTACCTTGTTGTTTAAGCATCAGTCTGTTTTTCGGTTTTTTCTTTTTTCGTAGAATCTACGGATTTGATCAATTTAAATATTGTTTGGGCATCTTCATAAGATGTGGCAGTGTCTGCCACATCACGACCGAATTTTTTAGGATCACTCATTATTTTTTCTTTCATTAATGTATTACCTTATAAATATAAACCAAACCCGTAGACTTGTCAAGTATTATTTTTTATTTTTGTTTATTTTTAGAACAAGTTTTTTGAATGCCATAGCATCTTCATAAGAAATGGTAGGATCAGACCATTTACTTTCTGCATTTTTTATTTCTTTTTCAGTTTTTGGGGTTTTGCCTTCCAAAAGAATTCCTTGTTCTGCTGCTTCCAGATAATGTTCCATACCAGAACCCACATACGTACAAACAAACATTCTATGACCATCGAAACGATAATTGTCATATCTTTCCATAATTCTGAAAAGGGAGAATGGTGGAAGTACCACTTCTGCTTCACCAGAAACAGCAGATTTATCCAAAATAGGAAAACACTTTGTGCCTTTTGGTAGATATATTTTCAATCTAGTATTTGAAGGACCGCCTTCATCTTTATTAGAACCCATCGACACTCTGGAATTTATTGATGTTGACATTATCGCAGCATCTGTATAATCATCACCAACTTCATAATTTTCAACTCCAGGGGTATCGGCATTTCTGTATACCCACATACCATTTTGTATTTCTGGTGCTTCTCTGAAATAATTGATAAGTTCAAGAGTATCTACACCATATCCTTTGTGCAAAGAATCTAATGACAATTTCTTATCAATTATCTGTTTCCTAAGTGATCTGTTCATTGGTTTATAAGTAGACCCTGTATATTCATACAAAGATTTCTGCTTTATTTCGTAACTATTTTTGTTAAATTCTTCATACCATTTCTTAACAGAAGGCATTTTCAATATATCTTTTTTCTTTTTTTCTACGGATTCATTGTCTTCATAAAACCCTAACTCACCATTATATGTATTTGGTAAATTAGCATTATCAAAAGAATTTAGTGGTGATGCAGGGAATTTATCCAAATCCATTTTAAATTCTTTTACCTTTTTGGTTTTTTTTGAATTTTTTTTAATGGTGCTTGCCAACTTAATATTCATGATAGTTGCTAGATCAATCGCTTGGTTTTTTGGAACATACATCATAGAAGCAAGTGATAGTTTTATAGAATCCATATTTGCAGGTGATGTATTTAAAGAACCATCTGTTGTGAACATGCCAGCATCTTTAAGAGCATCTTTTACTTTTTCAGATAGAGATTTAAAACCTTCACTTGCAGCATATTTCAAATCATCTTGATTAATCTTAGATTCGTCATATCCATATGCCAGTATTTTATCGTGCGCGTTTGGTAGTATTACTGCCATCAAATGTGCGAGACTCATGCTCAAAGTGTTACTTGCTTTATTGTCAAAATATCCTGCGGTTCCAGTAGAACCACTTGATAGAATATCTTTCATATCTGCTACTAACACAACTTGATATTCTTTTTCTTTTTCTACTTTTTCCTCTGGTTTTTTTATTTTGGAGTCAATTTTAAACTTTTCAGATGCGGCATCTAGCATAGATATCGTTTCATCATCTGCCACTAATTCAACCTGAATTGCACCATAAACATATTTTGTACTCAAATTTGTGGAAACATTCGTTTTCATTTTTTTGTATGTTTCTGCACTTTGGTCCATGATATCAGAAGTGAATATTTCATCTCCATTTTTATCAAATTCAAAATTCTTGTGGAATGCCGCAGTTTTGAAAAGATTTGCAGGAGCAATATCTTTACGTACCAAGAACATATAGTTTCTTGCTTTATCACTTTTCTTTGTTATTGGTATTTCTCTGAATTTTTTGATATAACTCTTTTTAAGAATTCTACCCAAGAAACTAATATATTTCTCTGAACCCTTTTTGCCAGGAAGTTCTATAATAACGCCCTTCATTTTTGCTTGAATGAATGGGTATGTTGCTTCCATAAATTTTATCACTGTAGAAAGAGATTGTCGTATGTGTGTTGGTTTCAAGAAAGACCATGATCTTTTCTTTACATTTACAATGCGATACAAATCAAGTATATACACACCATCATACATTGATTGGACCAGAGACATACCATACTGTGTACCATCAATTTCATATATAGCAAAAACCTGTTTTGGTAATTGTGTGTCATCTGTCATATCAAATTCTATAGGCGAGTTTAATGACTCGTCAAGAAATTCTTCTTCTGAAAATTTTAAAAATGATTGCATGTTATTACACCTTTGGTATTTCTATAAGCAATGCTTTTGGGGTTACTCCCATATGTTGGGCAATATCCGTTCTTGTGTTCCCAGACATGATACGCATTTCACCGTTTGGGAATTTTAAGATGAATGGCATTTTCATTGGTTTGTTATCTTCAAACGCTTTGTAAATAGCATCAATTGTTTTTTCGTTGCGAAATTCTGGATAAGATGCATAATTCTTAATAAGACTAATAATCTGTTCTTTTGATCTTGTCTTACTTCTGTATTGAATTTTTCTATCAACAGAAGGTGTTATATCAATAACCTTTGCTTTCTTTACTGCTTTGATGAAATCATCTACAGTTGGGAAAGCATTGTTGGTCAATTGCTTCAATGGTTTTATCTCATACTCAATTTTATATTCAAGCGCGATATCTTTATCAGAAGGAACAACCCAATTCGTAAAACGAATTTTTTTCACTTCCTCAATCAACTGTTTGTAAGTTTTCATATTTTCCTCTTTTTTTGTGTGTTTCTATGCTCAAACTATTTATAAAAAAAAGGACTTGAAAAACAAGTCCCTTTTTACGTATTTATTTATATGAACGGTAACTTGTCCACCAATCATTTACTTGACCATATAGTCTGGTTTGCCAATTGAACATCACAGACCACACATCACTGTAAGCACGTTTGCGTTGATGATCTTTTTTGGAAATTGAATTTTTAAAATTCCCATAATTGATGTTAGAAATCCTTTCGGAAATCACACGGTTCACGTATTCTTTATCAAGATACATACGGAATTTGTAGTCCGTTCCTACATCAACCAACACTTCGTGTTTGTCACCAAATACGTTTTCAAGATCACCTTTGATCCTAGCACGAACCGAAAACATATTTTTATTAACTTCATCTTCCACAACGGAAATGAAAGCATCATTCATCATAATCCACATTATATATTCAATCTTTCTGTTATATTAACTGTATGCTTCGACCCATTCATCGAATGCTTCTTTGGCAAGTTTTTTTGCTTCTTTTTCACTCAAACCGAAAACTTTCATCAATTCATTTTCGGTGTTTTCAAGACAACCTACAACACCGATACATTCACCGTAAATCTTACAAGCTTCTTTAAACATTTTTTCATTGATCATCATTTCGTGATTCCTTTCTCATTTCCGAAACACATTATCTTTATAGCGAATCGCACCGCACTTGTCAATAGTTTATTTCGGTTTATTCTTTTCTTCTTTATCTTTTTTAATGTCTGCTCTGACAATATCAAGTCCAAACATTTCTTTAGAAGCATCTTTTCCTTTAGCAGTTTTATCTTTCACTTCACCACTAAGTGTTTCAAGAGCATGTTGTCTCAATGTGTCTATCGTATCTTGACCGCCAGGAATGTTATCTACAATCTGTTTATGCAATTCCTCTTTCCATTTTTCTTCTGGTCGGAATGGTTTTCCAGCATCTTTAACAGTGATGTAGTAGAAACTCTTAACGCCTTTTGCATTTTCAGGAACAGTTCTTCCCTTATATTTTTCCCCACCTTTAAACATAATAGTGTTATTTCTATTATTCATAATAACAACGAAACGACCATTCATACCAAAAGGCAGTCTACCTCTGTTTATAATGCCTTGCATTGTTTTGGAAGCACCTTGGTGAGTCTCCAAAAATACATCAGCAGGAACAACACGATCACGTGTCAGGTTAGCAGTATAAGCAACTTTATAGTCAGTCAAAACCCACGCAACGTGGATATTCTTTGGGTTGTAACCAGCCTCTTCTAGGTTAGGGAGTACATCAGAAAAGTCATTCAATTCTTTGCCAGTGATGTCAAAAATAATATTCGGTAGACGGTCTGCTCTAGCATCATTCAAAAGAAGATCAAGTGTTCTATCTTTGATACCTTTTTTCTTAACAAACTTATGAAGTTCAAATACATCCTTTGAATTTTTCAAATTTAGATTTCTGATTTCAGGAAATTTATTTTTCAATTTTGCAAGAGCAAGATATGCTTTCTTCCATTCATCAACATCACGAATTTTAAACTTTTCTGATTCCATAAAGGTTGAACTGGCAAATCCTTTACCAGAACCTGCCCCACCACTCATGAAAACAATTTGCCCATATTTTGCACCACCATTGAATACTACAAGTTTTTCATATAGCAATTCCATACTTTCTGCAAGGTAGTCTTCTTCAATTTTTTCGACACTTTCTACCATAAATTTTTTGAATGTTAGCATTTCTTTCTCCGAATTGTATTTAAAAGGTTTATCATACTTTTATTTATACATTTTAGTTTCTTGAAATGCTAACTGCTTTCACACGTGCTTTGTACATTCCTTCTTTGATTTTATTGCCTACAGTTTCACCATTAGGAAAAACATCAGCAAACTTTACACTTTTATATGCATCAAAGATATCAGACAGTTTCGAAAGATGATCAACCGAATTGTTTTCACTTCCAAGACGACCACGTTCATCACAAACACCGACACAATACAGAACTTTCAATGACATTTCGTCATTCAAAACTCCCATGTCATCAAACATCTTCACATATGTTTTTGAATTCAAAGAATCCAATTTGTGAAGATACATATGGTAGCGTGTTGCCTTCATTGCACGGTCACGCATTTTTGCAGGGACACTAAGGCGATTGCAAAAATTTTCTACAATCGGAACCCCATTAACATCATGACCAAAGTGACTTGGCAAGCGATCACGGCGGGTAATGCCTTTACCAAGATCATGACAAACACACGCAATACGAACTTCCAAAGGAAAATCAAATTCATGTGCTTGCTGCAAAACAAGCATAGTATGCTCAAATGCATCACCTTCTGGATGCCAGCGGCGAGATTCCAAAGCAGTCTTTAAACGATAAACTTCTGGAAAAATAACGTGAAGTGCATCACATTCCAATAGAGTATCAAAGAACAAACGTGGATGATTTTCCATCAAGGCACGACTCATTTCTTTCCAAATGCGTTCTGAATTCAGTTCAGAAAGAACACCTTTTTTTGCCATAGCATGGATAAGGTCTTTAGTTTCTTGCGCAATAACCCATTCGCTACCAAGACGGGCACGGAAACGAGCAAGACGCAAAACACGAACAGGGTCTTCCTGAAATGCATTTGAGGTATGACGAAGAATTTTGTTTTCAAGATCATCTTGACCATTGAACGGATCAATGTATCCACCATATCCACTTGCATCATATGCAATGGAATTGATGGTCAAATCACGGCGACCCAAATCTTCTTCAAGAGTAACATCAACTCCAAATTCAGATTCAAACCCAAGATAACCAGTTCCAGTCTTCTTTTCTTTACGCGCAAGAGCATATTCATCACCCGTTTCGGGGTGAAGGTATACAGGAAAATCAGCACCTACTTGTTCAAAACCTTTCGCAATCATGTCTTCATGGGTTGAACCCACAACTACATAATCAAGGTCTTTTGG
>Ga0136655_1000657_pt1 | contig 15696 bp, 14 predicted proteins | sample CPBDNA_2_FD_94863 | JGI IMG/M metagenome (GOLD analysis project Ga0136655, IMG submission 94863) | Freshwater to marine salinity gradient microbial communities from Chesapeake Bay, USA - CPBay_Spr_15_0.8_DNA (version 2) | ecosystem: Environmental > Aquatic > Marine > Coastal | place: USA... | reverse complement strand
TTCTTTTATATATGTAATCTTTGCCTCACTCTTCATGATCTCGGGATCAGAGTTGTAGTAGTAATCCATCTCACCTTTAAGAATCTTCAGACCATCAAAGGGATCCGGATTCCATCCTTTTGCTTCAATCTCTTCACGGGACATCTTTCCTTGATAATATAACCACTTGTCTTTAAGCAGCAATTTTTGTTTAAACTCGATTTCTTTAAGTTTCATTCGAGCATTTGACAATAACTCTAGATACTTAGCATGGAGACGAGGAGTCTCCTGAGAACTAACATCTAGTTGATTAAATTCAATCTCACAGTCTTTCTTCCATTCTTGTAGAACGGCATCTAAATTCATAATATATCACCATAGGTTGTAGTTGTTAACTAATAATTATATCACACAAAATCAAAATAATCAAACCTAAATGTCGCTGGAAAGGTAATAAATTGCTGATCTTGTGTAGCAGCGAATGTTATATCACCCAGTGATGTTGGGAATGCGTTAACATACTTTATCTCGCGAACAACATTGTTAGCGGAATTTAATATAGAAATCCTAATATCGCAATAATGAGAGATCTGATTATCACTATTATATAGACTTCCAGTATTTGGTCTATGTTTCACTTCAACCATTCGCTCTAACCAGTCAAACAGCTCTTGATATACATTCATTCCTTCGTCAAGTATAACATCCATAGACACGTTGCCAAACTGAACGGTATCACCTATAAATGGTACAGACGCTATTCTTCGAAATGGTTGCTCAACAGCATTTACTTCCATACTTGGATGTTGCACTTGTTGCGCAAAGAATGTTATGTTAGGAAAATTCTTGCGAGAGATCGTGATCTTGAATCCCGAAGGTGAAAGAAAGTTTGTGTCACAAGTAAAATCAGCCATTAAAATACTCCAGTGTATTTGTTTATTTATATAATATAAATAGTGACACAGCAGCAATAATTAATGGTACTTAAATGGCATATAGCGATAAGGTAATGGATCACTACGACAATCCACGTAACGTCGGCAAGCTGGACGATACGAATCCTAATGTAGGTACGGGTATGGTAGGAGCACCTGCTTGTGGTGACGTAATGAGACTTCAGATTATGGTTGAGGAAGGTATCATCACTGACGCTAAATTCAAAACATATGGATGCGGAAGCGCTATTGCTTCAAGCTCTCTACTGACAGAATGGGTCAAGGGAAGGACTTTGGAGTCTGCATACACAATAAGAAATACGGAGATCGCAGAAGAACTAGCCCTCCCACCAGTAAAGATTCATTGTAGCGTATTAGCGGAAGATGCTATTAAGTCGGCAATAGATGATTACAGGAAGAAAAAATGATTTATTTCATAATAGGATTCATACTAGGATATCTTATAGGAAAGATAAGATAAAATGATAAACGAAGAATAAAAAAAGGGTGACATTTCTGCCACCCCAATTTTACTTCTAACATACCACAATCACTGTGGTTTATTATTATGCTAAGATATTATCAACTCGGAAGATACGATAATATTGATTGGTACGTGCAGTAGCAAGACCATCAGCAGCAGTATCACCAACGAATGGGTTTGAAGCCATACCGTAACGAGTCTTAAACCCGATACGTGGTTGGAAGTCGTTTTCGCCAACAGCGCGAACCATTTGCAGAGGTACGTATGGGCAGTAGAATACGCCAGCATCATAAGGATTAGTACCCTTATAACCAACAGTTACGTAGTCAGCAACAGCATACGGATCGATGTACACTTTAGTACGACCGTTCAGAACACCAGCAAAGGTATTGCCTGTATCATCGACGTTAAGGTTGGCAGAGATAGCAGGTGAATAATCGAGCATTCCGGCGGCAACAAGAGCAGTTGCAACGTCAGAAGAACAGATTATTACGTTACCCTTACCACGACGAGTTTCTTTAGCAATGGTGTTTGCTTCACGTTCGATTTGAACCAGCAGACCCTTGAACTTCTCAACAGACCAACGACCATCAGCATCAGTTGACAAGTCAAAGATACCATGAGTTTGAACGTTAGAAGTGGTAGCACCGATTTTCGCTTGACTATTGATAGTACGAACGATTTCACGGTTGATTTCAGCAAGAATTTCTGTAGACAGAATGTTTGCCAATTCAGTTTCAGCGTCCAGACCATGAATTGCTTTAAGGTCTTGTGCCAGTTCCAAAGAGTATTCTGCTTTCAGAGCGCGTGACTTAGCAGTTACAGTTGCTTTCTCAATGGTGAAACCCATTTCAGCAAATGCAGCACCGCTAGAACCGAGTGCTTCTGCTTCTGCTGTAGACATACCAGTACCAACACCAGGAACATAAACATCGCCAGAGTCGACGATGCTTGAGTCAGCATCAGTGTCAGTTGCACCAACCAAACCAGAAGGACCACGTGAACCGTTGCTAGTTGAAGAGTCGCCAGAGAAACCAGTTTGAGCTTCGTTGAACAATGCTTCAGTATCAGCAGTTGCACCACCACGAGTAGTCTTGTAGCGTGACTTCATAGCGAAGATCAAACCAGTAGGACCAGTCATAGGCTGAACGCCAGCAAGGTCGTATGCCATCAGATTAGGCATAGCGCGACGAACGAGGGCGATAAGAACTGGATTCCAGTTAGCAGCACCGCTTGCAGTTGCAGAAACAGTTGAGTTAGTGGGTGATTCAGCAAGCATGTTTGCTTCTTCACGGAAGGCACGCTCTTGATTCTCAAGAATAGCGGCAGTTACTGCTTTACGGTGATGATCTTTGATCACGCCGGCAGAAGTTTCTTCGAGAACGGGACTCCATTTCTCGATTAATGTGTCGTAAGATTGCATGTTAATACTCCTAGATTAAATTATTGCTTAGATGATTTTTTAATTGCACGAAGATACGCATCCATCGCTGAACCTTCTACAGGTGCAGCAGCTTCGGCGCTCCAGTCTTCATTGATTTCTTCTTCTTGAACAACAGACTTCTTGAAATAGGACTCTTTGACAGTTTTAACCTTCTGTGCAAAAGACTCTTCATCTTCAAAATCCAATGATTCAACTAAAGACTTCAACTTTGCTACTTGAGTTTCAGCGAGATCCCGAGCAGATTCACGAATAATCGCGTCACGCTTATAAATCTCAATTTCCTCAGTCATGGTGATAATAGAACCAGTTTGCGCATTGAGTTTTTCTTCAAGTTCCTCAACTTGTTCTGCTAGTTCATCGACAAGATTCACTTTGGACTCAGGTACTTCGATGTAAGATTCAACGAACAAGTCTTTCAACTTACCCATGAAAGTTTCAGCGATTTCAGTACGTAGACCAGACTCGACTGCGAGTTTGTTCTCAGTCATCCAGTTCTCAACTACATAGTTAAGATATGAATCAACTTTCTCAACTAGGTCACTACGAGTTGCCTCGAGTTCTTCGTCAAGTCGTGATTGGTATTCATTTTCCAGTCTTTCGATTTCTTCTGAAAGTTTGGAACGAACGGCAGTTTCAAAAAGTACAGCAGTTTTCGCTTTAAACTCATTAGACAAAGTGTTTTCGGATTCAACCAAATCTGCTAATTCTTCGCTATAAGTGTACTCAGGCAGTTCAACTGCATCGTCAACTTCTAGATCTAAATCTTCAGACATCTTACTGTACATAGCATTCAACTGGTCTTTTTTCATACCAGACAGTTTGCCATACATAGCATTAAGAATCCCTGCTTTCGTTTTTGGCGCAGCTGCCTTTTTAGTTGCATTAGCTGCTTTATCTACGGACGCGACCGCGTCTGCTTCGGTGCCTACAGGCATTTGTTGAGCACTTGCTTCCTCGATTGAGTTATCCTCATCAACAGGAAGTGCTACTTTCATATCTTCTGACATGTGTATACTCCTTAGTTATTCGATTTGAGTAACGAGAGGAAATTTTTGTACTCGCGAACCTGCGTCTCGTAGAGATGCTTTATCGGAGCGGTTTTAATTTCAGTCTCCATTTTTTCAATTACTTGAGATTCAATAACGCCATTGTTCCATACCCAATCGACACCTTCCATAATACCATTTACAAATGCAGATGGTGCGGAAGGATCTTGTACGATATCGACTGTATTTAAAATAAAGTCGTCTTTAACGTACATAACGCCATTTCTATTCTCAAGACTACCCATACCACGAGTTGACACTCCTAGTTGAACACCACCTTCAAGAAGACCTTTTACAATCCTACCCATCGGAGTATCCAATATTTGTGCCTTTCCGACCACATCATTGCCTTCCCATTGGAGTGCAGTGATGAGATGCGAAACTTTATCAAGATTTACAGTAGGACCTTCGGGGTGGTTTAACTCACCCACCGCTCTCTTCTTACTTACTTGTTCTGTAACGTACTTAGTAACAGCACGTTCCATAATCGACTTGGGATAAATACGCCCATTGCGATTCTTTGATTCTGCTTGCATGAAGACTCCTTCGATGACATACTTCTTTTCGCCATCTTCTTTCTTCTCGATTAGACATTTTAGACTATCGTTTTCAGTATATTCTGTGATTAATTTCATGTCTTACATTTCCTTGGCGAATGCGATTCCTACTTTCTCTGCTTCTTTTTGAGACTTGTAGGTATCTAATTTATCACCGTCAATATAAACAGTGAAACCTTTGGTATCCTTGTGAATCATTACTTTCACCTTACCGACTAGTTTATCAAAGACGTGATCTCCCTTAGGCATTGCCTTTGCTTCTCTAATCTGTGCAAATGTTTTCATTTAAACTGTTCCAAGTTTATCTTAAAAATATTCCACTCACCGAATACCTTTGTTCTCGTCTCTGTAATATTGAGAATGTACTCATATTGTTCTTCTGACCAATTACTGTCAGATTCTACCACCAACGCATATTTTGCATAGGGTACAAGTTTTTTCAATACCAACTCTGTTCTTTCCAGACTAGGTGTCTTATAGACTGGAAAGAACCTTTGCAATATCACATAGTCGTAATATGTTTCACATTCATGTATCTTAAAATCATCCGATAAAATATCGGAACATAAGTAGTTAACAACTACTCCAAAGGAATTTCTTATAGATTTAAAACAATCTACTTGAGTTTCCCACTCCACTGTAGACAGCTGGAGCTTTCTACTATTCTTTATATTTATAAATTCAAGAAATCCAGGACCTACACCAAGATCTAAGAACACACCCTCTTTATATAAACTAAAAATTCTTTTATATAGAAGATCGTTAAACTTGACCTGATTCCGCACATTCTTCGAATTCATATACTGTACGGTACTAAAATTATGTGGTTCACAAAATATTAATTTGTGCTTCATCACATAATAAAGATGTGCCGTCGCAGCAGAGTCTATCTCTTTCTCAATGTTTTTATCTACTATCATTTATTTATACATTTTAAAGTTTACACTTCTAGATCTTCATCATCCAGATCAACTTCGATATCGTCGTCTTCATAATCTTCATCGTCAAGATCATCTTCGATATCGTCGTCTTCAATATCTTGTTGTGCATCGAAAATCTCATCCGAGATCTTAATTCTTGCTTGATCCAGTGTATCTTGTAATCGATCACCTATAATATCATTAAATCCGGATTCCGCTGAAACATAGTCTTGATCTCTGATATGCTGTATCAAATCATCAATTGCATTAGATGCTGTTTGAATAGGTTCTGCTTCAATTTCATCGATGATTACATCTTCGTCTGCCATAATTATCTCCATGGTCTAAAATAAATTATTTTGGTGTTTTATCTATCACTTTTTTATCTAACGGTTCTTTATCCTTTTCATCCTTTTCGTCTGGTTCATCAATTTCTCCTGATGAAAGCTCAGCCGAAATATCTTTCTGCATGTTCTTGATATCGTCGTCTGTAAATTGCATAACATTACGCATCACCCAATCTTTAGATAAATACTCTCCTACATATTGAGTGACTTCATTCATCAGACCAATACGCTCTCGCAAGATTTCCATATCTTTGAGTTCAGTAAAATAGTTATCTTTAATAAAATCGACAAAGATATCATCTTTCCACTCTTCCCAATCCTGTTCAGTAATAATGCCCTTGAGCAATAACTGCTTGCGCAGAATATGTAAGAACATCTGTGAGAATCTACGACGAAGCCGATCAATAAACTTCTGGAACTTAACTTCGTCTCGTGATATTTCAGTAGATCTACCCAGAGAAAACTGCGATTCTTGTTCTAACCGATTGACAGGAACGTTCAATGCGCGATATAGACGCTTTTGAAAGTAAATAATATCGTCTATCTGACCAAGATTCTCTCCGCCAGGCAATGTAGTGATCTCAGTTCCCTTACCATTCTCCCGACGAGGCAACCAGAAGTCTTCGAGCATCGACATATGCTTACGATCATCTTTAATTAGACCGGTAGAAGCATCATATACCAACTTGTTTCTATAGTTAGTCATTATGTCTTTCATGTACTGTTCTGCTTTGCCTCGCGGTAAGTTACCGACGTCGATATAGAATATTCGACGCTCGGGCGCTCGGGCAAGACGATAGATCACAAGACTATCTTCCATCATACGCAATTGATTGATGGGTTTTAATGATTTGTGTAAGTAAGAAACAACTTTCTTTTTTGTCTCGTCTAAGAGACCAGATGTTATGTAGCAGATAGAATCTGGAGAAAGTTTCACACCAGAGTTCTGTGCTCCTGGTTTGTCTTCGAAGATATAGTACTCTTCTACTTTCTCGACCAGTTTAACTCCTGTGGTAGGATCTTTCTTATATTTAACTTCTTTAACTTTGCGCACTTTTGCGCTGTCGATATTTCGTATCTCTTGAACGCCCGCTTTAACATTCGATTCATTGACAAGCAAGTGATAATAGATTCTGCCATCTACATACCAAGAGCGAAATATATCGTGACCAAGTTCGTTGAATTTGAGCATTGATACAATATTTTCAAACTCCTCACGAATCTGATCTTTAATTTTATCGGGTGCTTCAATTTCGTCAAGCGAAATCTCAACAGATGAAGTATCATCACTAGTCGAGATACTTTCGTTGACAATCTCTTCTATCGCCATATCTACTTCTGGATGCATGGCAACGCCGCGGTATTTCAAAATAAGTTGATGATTATCCTTAGAGGTATCACCATCCATATTAACATACTGACCAAAATGACCACTAGTCGCTGTCACATAACCAGCTCCATCGTTGTCAGTGGGAGGAACAATAGAAGGCAAATCTGGTTTAGATTTACCCGCCCTCTTGATCTCAAACCCAAATAATTTTAAACTGTTGTCTGCCATAGTCTTTCCTAATCAAATAGTAATAGGGAGCACCGAAGTACTCCCTATTATTTAGCACGATCTTAACTAGTCGTGTTACTTTCCCAATACTGGTATGAGAAGGTAACATCGAAAACTTCGATAGTATCTCGCTCATTATAGTCAAGGGTAATTGCGCCTACAGTAGTTGGAAACGCTCCGCGAAACTGATAACGCTTTAACACACTCTCGTTACGATCCAACTGATCAACAATCAAGTCTGCTTGATAATCAATAGGATTAATAAGACCTGTATTTGAAGAGTGAGCATTTATACCATTCATCCAACGCTCAAACGCATCACGAATAGTGAAGTCTGTATCGTTAATGATAGTGATTGTCCAATCTTCAAATGTGCGATCTCCCGCAACTTTCAACTCGCGACCACGAAATGGTACTGCGAATGAAGGCATTGTTGATGTTGGTAATTGTGCAGTCTTACACAAGAAAGATGTAAGTTCTACATCTCCTCCTGCGTAAGCGGGAAAGTTAATGGTCGCTTTGAACAAGTTCGGACGAGCACCACCACCTCTCAATTTAGATTTAAAGTCATCGACTCCAAGAATTGCCATTTTTATATCTCCTTAATGGGGTGCTTATATTAGTCCGACAACTTCATCAAAATCAACACCGGTTCTAACTGCTACGAAGTTCAATGATACGTAGTTGATAGATCGTGCTGGTTTAATAAAGATCGAAGCAATGAATTGATTTGAATCGATTACTGCGGAAGTGTTGTTTGTTTCATCACATACAACTCGGAAGTCAGTAATACCTCGACGACCCTTAACCTCTCTCAAGAAAGGTTCGACAATGTTAACAAATTCAGCACGAGTGAACTCATCATTGAATTCAAACATTACATTTTGTGCTGCTGTTTTAATTGAACGTTCTATGCCCAAGAACAAGCGACGAACGTTGATGCGATCAAATGCAGATGGACGACCTAGTTTAGTCTTATCGCCATACAGCAAGATACCTTGACCTGGCAGATTAACGATAGGATTAATACTTGCTTTATATAGGGTATCTCGCTGTGCTTTAGTTGGACTATAAGCAAGTGATGCTACACCATAGTACTGACCGCGGCGTGAACCTGCAGGAGAGAACCAAGGGGCAGAGACATCATCAGTAAGTGCCATAACACCAGCCGTAGAAGGAGCAGCAGGAATATAAACATACTGATCGTTGTACTTGTCATACACCTTTAAGAAGTTATTATCTACAATCAAGTAAGATGATGCGTTCAATGCATTACCAAAGGCAACAGTATCAGTTACAATAGATGAAGGAGCATTGTTGATAACTGAATCACGATTAGGTGATGTAACAACAACACAATCTTTACGTAGTGCAGCAATACCAACCAGCGTATTTACAACACTAGCCTGATCCTCAGCACCGGATAAACTAGGAGCAATCAAGAAATCTAATTGAATGGTGTCGGGATCTTGATATACGCTAGAGGCATTAATGTATGCTCCGGGTGTTAAAGTAGCACTGTTAGAACCATTTCCTAAAGTTACAGAAACTGGTACACCAAGATTTAATGTGCTATTAGTAGCAGCAGTAAATTCAGCGGCGGTAGCAGGAATAAAATCAGATGGAGGCATTTGAGCACAACGAACAAACTCTGACCTATTGTTGATAACATCAACAACATAGTTGGTTGAACCTTCTGGACCTTTAGCATTAGTTGCTAGAGAAACATACGGATATGTTTCAAGGATAGTTCCTGGAACACCAGTGAAATTACCGGCAGCATCGATAACTGCTACATGAACTTCGTCGAATGCACTGGCGCCGTCTACGGACAATGCGCTAACGTAGGAAGAAGTTTGTGGTATACCATCAAACGCACTTGAGTATTGCCAGGTGCTAAAGGCGGCGACTAATCGACCACAGATAGAGACTGTTATACCACTACCAGCAACGCCTGCATGCTTTGCAATAAATGTATTACCTGCACTGACTGCACCGGACTTTTTGCTCAACCAATCTTCGTCATTCTTAATGAGAATTGATGATGCACTGTCAATACGAGCATTGGAAGCATTCTCGTCAGCCGCACGAGTTACATACATATTTGCAGAATATTTTAAAAACGAATTTGCTGATATATAATCTATAACAGACGAATCGTTCGCTAGGGAGGGTGATCCAAAAGTATTAACTAGCTCTGCTTCGTTAGAAATCAGCACTGGTTGATCAATTGGACCCCAATTGAAATCCCCCAAAAACGCTCCTGTAGAAGTTGTGACACCAGGAACAACGCCTGACAAGTCATATTCTTTTACTAGAATGTTGGGAGACTCTGATGGAATAAATGCCATGATTGTGTCCTTTTGTTATTAACTATGATAAGAGAGCATAATGCGAAATGTTTCTCACTAGACTCTATTTATACTGGACACTATTTTCAATATGGTGTACTATGTTCCCAAGTCTGCCAAATATCATTCGCCTTCTCATTTGCTTCTATCTGTTCTATTGCAGCACTTCCATTATCAATAAACCCGAACGGTACAATATCTTCTTCTATTTGTCTTATTTGATTTGAGAACATCATCTGTTTTAAGTTGATGTCTGTCATATCAGCAAAGAACTGAGTTGACACAAAATAGCCAAACATAACTAAATTCATCATTAAGTCATCATGATTACCATCGCTTGCTTCGTATGATTGACCCTGAGCTACAAATGTTGACATCTCAAAAATAGTATTCTCGTCGACAATATCTAGTTTGCCAGCTTCAATAATATCTTTAATAGCGGAACAACCAAGACGCTTAGTTTTTCGTGTTATTTCTACACCAATTCTATTCGCTTTGACAGCAGATTCAACATGAACATTCTCATACTCTAATTCATGATATAGTCCTTGACAGACAACAGTTCCCTGATCATTTGATTCAACTACAACATATGCTTCATTGTAGACTTTCGCGTACTTATATATAATATCAGGAAAGAGTATTGGAGATATAGTATTATTTCGATACACTGCGACCTGAGAAAAGGGTCTTGTTGTAATATCGATTAAAGTAAAAGTAGAATAGTCCTGACCTCTTCCCTTCGATACATCAACTAACATGATGTAATCGTGCTCTGCACAGGGTTCGACATAAACCAACAATAATCCGCTTTCTAATATCTGCTGGGGATTCTTTGCTCGTAAATCGAGTAGAATTCCAGCAGTTATTAAAGTGTCGCCTGTCCCAAAAAAGGTATTGCCAAATTCTTGATCGAATTGCAACTGTGAAGTGTTCGAAACAGTTTGTCGTTTCCACTCCTCATCTCTTCCTGGAACATCCCACCAATTCACAGTGAATGGTTTATACTCGTTAACTTTTTGTACAGCACCTTGCCATATCTTATGAAATGTATTGCCAATTCCATTAGCAGTAGATGTAATAATTACTTTGGTCTCTTTACCTGCAGAGACAACAGGATACGTTGAAGTGTAGAACTCTGCCGCTCGCTCGACAAATGCAAACTCGTCAAGGAATAGAAGATTAACAGACATACCCCGAATAGAACTCCCGCTAGTAGCAGCAGCAATGATTCGACTATTGTTAGAAAACTCAATAGAACCCTTATTAAGAGCGCGGCAACCCGGTTGAAGAAAGAAGGGTAAATGCTCCAGTGCAAGAGTAATTCTCGATAACATTTCACGAGCAGTTGCTCCCTTGTTTGCTAAAACAGCAATTGTTTTCTCTGGATGAAATACAGCATACCATAAAATATAAACTACTGAAGAAATAGATTTGCCTGACTGTCGACAGGCGAGAACAATAGAAAATCGACTATTATTAAAATGGTCGAACATCTTTTCTTGATAATCATATAGATTAAAGTTGACAAGACCCTTATCTAGTGATATAATCTTAATGTAAGTGCGAGCAAAATAAGCAGGATCTTTTCTGCATCTATCATACTCTATAATCTGGTGCTCAGTCCATTGTTGCTGTACACCGTCTCGCTTTACATTCTTATTACCTAGATAGTGCTCATCATTACTGGGATTCATCTGGAACGACATCAATCACCCTTTGTTCATCATCATTTCGCATTAATAGTCTCTGAAGATCAGTCGTACTACCAACAAATACATTATTATTAGTGATCGCACCTTGTTGTGGAGTAGCAGCACTAACTTCTTTATGCTTCTTATTTAGATCCATTAATTTGTCGTTAACGTCAGATATGTTTTTGATCATGCCCGATAAAACTTCGAATGCGCGAGGATGCTCAGACTCTCGCGCAACCTCAATCATCAATTCTAACGACTCTTTACCCTTCTCAATCAAATCGTAATAAGTTTCCCGAGATTTTTCATAGTCTGTCTTAATGTTTGGATTTTCATTCATAGCGTCTGCCCCTCTCCGCTAACTGGACCGATATCCAATGCGCCAGCGACAGTAGCAGTGAAATAGACCTCAAACTCGAAAGAATTGCTAGGATTATCGATTTCTCGTATCTGCATTGTAGTCTCTGCATATACTTGCACTTCGCGCTGTTCTCCAACATATTTCACAATGGATACTCCAAAATCTTGATCAGATGCTAATGATATCCAAGTATCTTGACTGCCAAAGAAGTAGCCACTGCGTGGTGGAGGTGCACCTCCAACAGTTATAAGATCAACATGGACAAATATTTCAAAGATACTAGGATCGGTAAGCAAAGCAACATCGTCAACCCAATTTCCTCTGTTTCGGGTAAGAATAGATTGGTTAGGAGCAGTGGTTGAGGTAATACGACCATCAGATCCAAATCTTATTGCTGCCCTAGCAGAAATTTCCTGGAGATCATAATTAAAGACGGCGAAGGATGAAGGACTAGAAAAAACAGTTGAAGTAGGTGTAATATCATTGACAAAGATAGCACCAGAATTTCCTAGTTCTGTTGTTCCATTTTCTGCTTCAAAAACACCAAATGTAAATACATCATTTGCGGTGTCACTATTCACAACAAAATCGATACTCCAAATTCCAGCATTACTTGTTATAGCAAATTCACCATGCATAGCATCTGCATCATCAAAATAATCTGGTAACGCCCAATGAAGTATTGTGCCATTATTAATACTTAATGTTGTAGGAGAAGACATTGTAATATAAGATGGACCTACAAAGGAAATTGTGCCTGGAATTCCTAAAGAATCAGTTTTCATTCCTATAGTTAAACCAGCAGTGCTATTCAAATATATTATTGATATCCCTGCGGGTGTAGCGGTGCTAGTCTGATTCATTGTGAAGTATGTGGTCTCTCTCCAATAATACGTGCCATCAGGAATATTAGTTCCAGTGACATTAAAGATTACAGAAGTACCTTCATGCACAGTAGTAGAATTTGGAGTAATAATCATATTCACTGGTTGATCAACTAAAGTGAAAGTGGTACTATCGAGTACAGTGCCCGTATGACTTCCCTTTCTCACAGTCATAGTACCTGTCTTAGGACCCTCATAAGTAGTCGACGAGGTTGTCGCAAATAATGGTATAATTCTATTATCTGGGAGCAGACCGGACTTTTGAGTAATTGGAAATTTACTAGCGGCATCACCTGTAACTTCATAGTATAAAGTTTCACTTACATCGCCATCAGTTGAGACATTAAGTTCCATCGTGAGATCAGAACCTTCGGTAACATCGATACCAGTCTGTAATGAATATGTTGCTTTAGATGTATTGATTATCGTGTTACCGCCTAGTGCGGCAATTGCAACGCCATTTATAGTTGCCGATACCTGCACACCAAAAGTTTCGTCAAGATCAAGTTCTGTTAGACCATCTGCTGTAGTTGATATAACAAATGTGCCTACGCCTCCTTCAACAGCAAATAACTTTTTACCATTAGAGCTTGCATAAGTTGCATTGGTAAAGTCTGCCGGAGATGTGTTGCCCGTATTGTCTATCCAGTAATAGTAAGCACCATCAACTCTATTTGTAGTGAATGTGAATGTAAAACTGCCGCCTTCATCCACAGAAGATGTATCTCTCGTGATGACATTAGATGCGGTATTACCTTCGATTGCAAATGTCAAAGATGCCAGCAGTGTACCTTCAGTCGCAGCATCATAGATACGCGCAGTGAAACTTTCGTCGGTGTCGTCTCCATTATTAGCAAAAGTTGCTGTATATAATATGTCACCAATATTAGCGATTGAAACGCTTTGTCTACTTCCTGTTTGTGGTGGAGTAGATGTGAAGTCTGCATCAGTTGTCGTGCCGTGCAATATTTCGAAGTATACTGTACTCGGAGGAATATTAGTTCCATCAACTGAGAATACAACTGTATCACCTTCACCGGCAACTGCATTATCGACTTCGATTGTGTATGTAGGAACAATATCTTTAATTACAATAGTATCACTTCGTGAAGCACCAGACACAGTATTTGTTACAATAAAGGTGGCAGTCGAGTCGCCATCATAAGTAGTATTTGCAGTAGTAACTAAATTTACGAGAAGAGGATCTGTTTGATTTGGATAGAATTCAACTGGTCCAGCGGTGTATCTTCCAGTTCCAGTGATGTTCTTAGTAAATAGATCATTAGCTTCATTGGAATTTATTGTAAGTAATGCAGAAATAGCATTACCTTCGAACGCTTCGTCTTCTAAAACATCTAAACTGAATTGACTTACCGTGTTTGTCAATGTCATGTTCGCAGTTGCTTGTATAGCATTTAATCTATCAACAAGAGTTACCGTAAATGTTTCGATTGGTTCAGAGGATTCGTCGACAATAGTTGATATAGTAAAAGTGCCTTCGCCCCTAACAACTGAAACAGTAGATGCCGAGTCGAACGATTGTGGTGGTCGAACTGGGAAGTCTGAGTCAGCAGTTGTGCCGTGAGTCAGATACCATTTCAGATCTACATTGCCATCATAAGGAATGTTCGTTCCTGAGATAGTATATGTTATAGTATCACCTTCATTCACAGAAAGACCTATGTCTGGTGCTAGATCATACGATGGAACGGCGTTGATAACAGTGATATTGATATTACTTAATGGTCGATCTCCTTTATCAACTAAGTATACTGCATATTGTTCTGAGGCCAGTGGATCAATGTCACTGTCGACATGAGTTCTTAATGTAAATGAACCTGTACTATTGTTGATATTCAAATACTGCTTAGAATTGAATAGCGGTGGTGGAGATTGTTCAGGAAAGTCACTTTGATCAGTTGTGATATGTTGAATATAATAAAACAAAGCATCGATGCCGTTAGGAACGTTAGTTCCATCCACTGTAAAGAGGGTAGGTTGACCTTCTAATACAACAACACTATCAGCAGATAAATCATAAGTTACTGTTGGGCGTACAATAGCATTTGCAGAATCACTAATTACAGTAGTAGCTATATCTGCTGTACCTGTCAATAGAACTTCACCGCCCAAATACATGCCCGCAGGATGCACAAACTTTTTAAAGATATCTTTCCATTTCGAGATGGGAACGCCTACACGTATAAGTAACGCAAATGTTTGGTAGAGTTCATCGTTGGTGAGATAGCGTAAAGAATCGGGACCAATACGTGAGTCTGCATCACTCGCTTTAAATACATTTTCTTTAGTATAAACAACTTCAGCATCTATACCATAGAACGATCTAAAGAACCACTCGATAGCAAATTTAGATCCCTTCGATCTAAATAGGATGTTCGAGAAGTTTGCGGCAGCGCGTTTCTCTGCTTCAGTCTGTCCAAAACCTTCAAAATAAGATTCACCAAGAAGCAGTTCATCTTCAATAAATGAAAGTAAAGTTAGATCAGTTTCATTAATATCTCTAGTCGCAAATAGATGATTAAGCAGTTCCGTTGATTTGTGGTCGCCTTGCCAACTATAATATTTTTCTAAGAGAGTTAAAAACTTAGGATAATATTCTCTAAAATGTTCGGGCAAAACATTCTCAACTTGCATTTGCCGCAAGTTGAGATGTCTTCTCCTTTTATTAATAAATCCCTTATGCATTTTTATCTCAATCTAGTTGTTTGTATATATAGCGTCAACTACGTCTCAGTTGAAGATAGAGCCGAGCTAGTGACTACAGTTTAAACTTCACTAATAATATCTGGTTCAATATCTGGTTCAATTGCTGGTGTGGTGTCGATATTTATCACAATAGCATCCCAACATAATGAGGCTTCGTTCCACTCGTAGTATTCGTCAGCTTCGAGTAAATCTCCTCCTCCACGTGTGGGCATAGGAATTGGGGGAACCCACTGACATGTGTCTTCGTCAAGCAGCCACGATTCGTAAGGCTCTACGCGAACAGAGTTTTCACTCAGCTCAACTATCTTGCTGGGTCTGGGAGGAATAAAAGCGTCCCTTTGCTCATCGTAAGTGTAGCCTATACCAGCATAGTTCTTACGAAAAGGTGTGCCTCCGCTTATATGCT
>Ga0136655_1000654_pt1 | contig 15722 bp, 6 predicted proteins | sample CPBDNA_2_FD_94863 | JGI IMG/M metagenome (GOLD analysis project Ga0136655, IMG submission 94863) | Freshwater to marine salinity gradient microbial communities from Chesapeake Bay, USA - CPBay_Spr_15_0.8_DNA (version 2) | ecosystem: Environmental > Aquatic > Marine > Coastal | place: USA... | reverse complement strand
CAGCTTTCAGTAAAAATGGAGTTGAAAGTTTTTATGGCGGTACATATGCCGGAGGTGGTGGCGGAAGTATTGGAGGGGATTCAAGTAATGGCCCTAAAGGCTCCGCAAACACAGGAGGTGGAAGTTACGTGAATAAGGATTTTGTGTATGATTATGATGCTTATGTTGTAGCAGGAAATGCAAGTACCAGTGGTGGCATAACTGCTGAGGCTTATGGTGACTTTGCCTTTACACCGGACCTTGCATCTTCACAACTGGTCTTAACTATTAACCTAAATCAAGAACAACCAATCGGTGCCGGTACTCAAGTTCCTTTTTCGGCAGCTGTAGCTTATCCGAATGGCGATGTAACCCCTGATCTTATAAAAAAAGATTCAGAGCCATTTTATACATGGACTTTAAATGGAGAGCCTTATAGTGTTGGGACAAATTATGCAGACAGTTTAATCACAGCAGCATTTAATCCCGGCGATATAATCAATTGTACACTGCGAGCAATAGATCGAAATGCCTGCGGGGGTCAAGTTGAGGCCGTTGCAAGTTTCGTTATTCCTGCAAGCAACGAGATTGATTCACGTTCGACAGTTACACTTGATGTGGTAGGGGATAATTATATTTGCTTAAATCAGGTATTTGACGAATATGGAAATTCGACTTTTGAAGCAACAGCCACATTTCAGGCAAGTTCATCTCTCGTAGGTGTCAGTAGTGACTATCGCCCTATATATACTTGGTACCGGAATGGTCAACTTCTTGAAGGAGAGGATTCATCTACAGGGACTTTATTCAAACACATCAATGATAACGATGAATTTTGGTGTGAAGTAACTAGTAACCATAGTGGAACACCCGTGATGAGTAATACCATTGTTATGCATGTTAGAGAGCGGAGTTTTGGTGGTGAAATTAACGGACCATCACGCCCGTGTCCGAATTCAACTGTAACTTATCAGGTTACAGGAGCTACAAATGTCGAGAGTTATGAATGGGAGATTACCGGGGATGCATCAAATATCTCGGGTTCGGGCAATACACGCACATTTGATATTGGAACCGGAGATGTGGACATTGTTTCCAGGCCAATTGGCCCATGTGGAACGGGCGATACAGTAACTTTTAACGTGTCTCCGTCCAACCTTATCACAACACCATGTAATACTCCACCTATAGTTGTAGGCTCACACGAACCAAGGTGTATCGGAGCAAATGATACACTTACGCTGTCTGTTTCTGGAGATGCCATTAATGGTGTTGGAACAAATTGGAATAATTATGAGTGCTATCTGTGGAGTACGGGTGAGACTACCCGGTCAATTCAAATAACCAGTAATGGAACCTACTGGGTGATCCTGGATGGTTGCAAGTCAGCTCCTGTAACAATCGAATCTAGCGAACCTCAGCACCCAGAGGTAACTATTGAAATAGATGATTACTGGTATCAATATAATGCTGATCCAAGATGGTGTAGCACAGACGACCAAAGATATATGATAGCAACGGTGGAGAACTATACTGGCACTAATAATGATATCAGCTATACCTGGTATAAAAATGATCAGATTATCCCCAATCAAAACAGGTATGCCCTAAATTTTACTGAGATCAATGCACAAAGTTTCGATGAAATTAGATGTGAAATAATCCTAAATGAATCTTGTGCGATTCCAGCATTTAGTAACGCCGTAGTCCTTCCGGAGATTTTTAAAACATTATATCCTGACGTAACAGTGAGTAAGAGTACAGCTACCTCGTGTTCGGGAGAGCCCGTAGTGTTTACCGCTATACCCGTTGATGGAGGACCCAATCCGCGATATTCATGGCGTATTGATAATAATTTTTTAACTAGTGAAGCAGCTGAGCAGGAACTAGTTTTCAATAACACTAGCTCTGTTCCAGAAACTCATGCAATTCAACTTGTATTGTTGGTTGATCGTGATATTCCGTGTCTTAATAATACCATCAAAATTATTAAATTCAACCACACTGTTTATCCAAAGGTCGAGCCTTTGATCAGTATTTCCTCGGATTATACCGCAGTTTGCCCCGAAACAGCTATTGAATACAGGGCACTTGCCACGAATGGGGGCAGTAGTCCAGGCTACCAATGGTTTAAAAACGGTATTGCTGTTGGAGAAAACGATCCCGTTTTTACAGATACGGAACCTGAAGATGGCCAAATCGTAACTTGTGAACTGACAAATAACGATGATTTGGTTTGTGTTCCTGAACCTGCTTCAAGTAATAGCCTGTCTATCAAGGTTTATACGCCTTTAAGTCCGGATGTTACGCTAACTCCTTTAACCATTTGTTTGGGAGAAAGTACCAATCTCAGTGCCGGCCTGATCATAGCTCCGGAAGACTTCATCAAATCTGGTTTTGCAGGATCGTATGCCGGAAGTTCATGGATAAAGACAATCGGATGTTATGGTTCCATAAATGCAGAATTGACTCCGACTGAGGTCTCAATTTCAGCCGAACATAACAGTGATGGAAATACAAATTTTAAATGTGATACCGATTTCAGCCTTAGTATGCCTGAAGATGGCGTGGTCAGTTTCGACTGGGACTACACGATTAGAGGCTATTACACTCATGATTTGCCATACCTAGCTGTTGATGGTATTCAGCAAGAGCTACCAGGATTTGGCTACGAGGTGACTCAACAATCGATTAAGACAGGAGTTCATACAATTTCATTGAAGAAAGGGCAAGTGCTTTCATTTAGAATGAAGGCAATCACTTATTCTAACGGAAATCTAGTGAATGGTGCGACCGTCACATTCTCTAATTTAACTGTAACAACACAACCTCGTATTGATTGGTACTCTGAACCAATTGGTGGAACCCTTCTGGGAAGTACAGCTTCTGGAGAAGATCTTTCAGTAACTCCCGTTGATCTTGGAACAACTTATTATTATGCTGAAGCAGGAGGGACGGATGCATCTTGCGGACTTCGAGCTGCAATAGAGGTTACGGCTGAGTTATGCAACCAGCCTCCAGTTGCGATATGTCGAAACATCGTGATTGATGCCGATCAAAACTGTCAGGCAAGTATTACCGCACTCGATGTAGATGGTGGTTCTACCGATCCAGATGAAGATCTGTTGACTTATAGCCTTAGTAATGTAGGGCCTTTTGGAGTTGGTACTCATTCTGTCGAGCTAACTGTCTCTGACGGGACGTTATCAGATAAATGTATCGTAACAGTCACTGTAGAAGACAATGCAGTTCCCCTCGTAATTACAAGAGACATCACGGTTCAACTCGACGCAACGGGCAATATTTCTATTGTTCCTGGAGACATCGACAACGGTTCGTCTGATAACTGTGCACTCGCTACTTTCGAACTCGATATCGATAATTTCTCTGGCGCCGATATTAAAGGACTGCTGAACACAGACAACACGGTTGAAGTAATCTTAACAGTAACCGATATTCACGGCAACGTAGACAGTGCGACTGCTATGGTAACAGTTGTGGACAATATAGCTCCGGTGATTTCAGGCATTCCAACAGATATTATACAAGTGAATGACCAGAAAGAATGCAACGCAGTGGTAACCTGGATAGAGCCAGCAGCTGTAGATAATTGGTCGCTTTCCGGTGATTTAGAATGGGTCTCATCACATAAATCAGGTGACAATTTTGATGCAGGAGTCACAACAGTATCTTATACTGTAACAGATGAAGCTGGAAACTCAGATTCTTTTGAGTTTGCAATAACTGTAACAAATACAATCCCTTTAAATACAGAAGGTATTCAAACAGGTATTGATCCGATTGAGGTAAATGCTGATTTTAACTTATTAGCTGATTTTAATGATGATAATCTATCTTCTGTAGTTTGGTATTTCAGTTCAGATGGTGATTTCACGGATGGAGATGAAGCTGAGTATGAATATCAAGGAACTCATTCTGGAGGTATCGCTAGTGGTTCCTTTAATTTTGATGCTTCACAAATAGGAGTTTATACGGTTAAAGTGGTAGTCACAGATTCCTGTGGAGAAATGGCAGAAGCCAAATACAACTATGTAGTGATTTACGACCCTAGTGGTGGGTTTGTTACTGGTGCAGGCAAAATTTATTCGCCCCCTGGTGCTCTACTAGGAACACAATTGGAAGGGATCGCCAAATTTGGTTTTCAAGCTAAATATGTCCCGGGAAAACATAAGGTTAATGAACTTAAAGGCAAAACAAGTTTTCAATTTAAAAATGGCGATTTCCATCTAAAAAGTAACCTGTATGAGGAGATGTCTTTAGTGATTTCTGGAAATAAAAAAGCCACTTATAGAGGTTCTGGTACCGTAAATGGTTCTGGTAGCTATAAATTTATGGTAACAGTTATTGATGGTGATGCAATCGGCGGTGATGGAGATGACAAATTCAGAATTAAAATCTGGGCTGATGGCTCTTCAAGTGACTTAGTATATGACAACGAATTTAACGTGCCTGAAAATGCAGAGCCTAATACAATTGTACGTGTTGGCTCCATAGTAATTTATAAGCCTAAGGGGAAAGACGACAAGGATAAGAATGACGACAAGCCTAAGGGGAAAGACGACAAGGATAAGGATGACGACAAGCCCAAGGGGAAAGACGATAAGGATAAGGATGACGACAAGCCCAAGGGGAAAGACGACAAGGATAAGGATGACGATAAGCCCAAGGGGAAAGACGACAAGGACAAGGATGACGACAAGCCCAAGGGGAATAATGGTAAACCTGAAAAGAATAGAATTATAGAGAAGGAATCTTTGGGAAAAGCCATTCCGATAACTATGCAGGAAATAGAACCGGAATTCCTAAAAACCCTTATAGTTTATCCTAATCCTGTGATTTTAGCTTCTACAGTTAGGTTTAGTTTAAATGAAGATGCCCATGTGGACCTTCGATTGTACGATTATACTGGAAGATTGATAGAGACTTTGTACAATGGCGAGGTTAAAGCTCATCAAAGCTACGATGTGGTTTTCCAACGAAAACTTATGGTTAGCGGGGTTTATATTGTAAAATTAACCTCAGGGAAAGGTCGGTCCTATGACAAAACATTTATAGTTGAGTAGTTGACTAGTCACGCAAAAAGCAGAACCCTGTAATCATTTTGATCACAGGGTTTTGTTTTTTTGGGGTGTAAGATTAGCCGTTTTTTTAAGAGGACTATTTTTTTCAAAATTTAATAGATTCAAAATCCCACTTCCAATAATTCAAGATAATTCTCCTTTTTTAGTTACTAACCTGACAAATCACATTTTATAATGATGACGGAATAAATTTTTCAGCCCAGTCGAAACTGAGAATCAGAAGTTGATTAGTGCGGTAGGAAAGTCAGTTTGGGGAGGCTCAAAATATCCTTATTATCTAATTTTTCCAAAGTCCCAAGGCTTACAGGTCTTGTCCTTATATAAGGTCAACCCTTCAGGACTTACAGCCTTGTTTAGGGGTCCAGAATGAATCCTTGTGAAAGACGCTTCTCATTTCGATGTGGATAGCGTCTGAACCAAAGCCATTGGTTTTCCAAAAAAAAGAATTCTAGAAAAGAAGCTGAGATTCAAACCCTGGTAGATTTTTAATTTCAATGAAATTAAAATAACCAAGAACTTATTTTAGGCGTACAAAAGTTTAAAATAAGCATAGTGAACTATGAAAAAGGAACTGATACTAGTCTTTATTTTTGCTTTAGTATTTTTTGGTTGTAAGGAGAATGAAGAACCCATTACCCAGAGTTCGCTGCAATATTTTTTGGTAGGCATCCAGCCTTCTTGGTCTCCAAATATGAATTTTACTCCAGTTTCTGATTCACTTTATTATTATCAGTTCAATGACGATGGGACATTCCTCAAGCGAGTAGGAGACCTAACTGCTAAAGGAACTTTTAAAAACCCTGAGATAGATGATTTTGAAGGAATTGCATTGACTTTTGAAGATCAGGATAGCGACCTTATTCACAGCTGTTTTCGTGGTGAAGAATATCTAAGCAGTTTGGGGAACAACGAATTGGCTGGTACTTGGGAGGCATGTGATGGACCTAAGCTTTTTTTCAAGGCGATTTCCAATTTCAATCGACCTAATTAAGCTGTTTTCTTCATTGTTTGTAACTTTGAAGAATGATCAACTTTTTCCAAAACACACTCAAGCTTCCAAGTTTTCCATCAGGATATCACCTGATCACAGATGAAATCGAAGCTGCGATTCCAGAAATAGCAAAAATTCAAGCCGGCTTTCTCCAAGTTTTTATACAACATACTTCCGCAGCTCTCACCATTAATGAAAATGCTGATCCCACCGTTCGTAAGGATTTTCAAACCTTTGTAAATGAATTAATTCCAGAGTCTTATCCACGGTTTGTCCACACCTACGAGGGGCCGGATGATATGCCTGCGCATATCAAAGCCAGTTTTTTTGATAGCAGCCTTCAAATCCCCATAACTCAGGGAAAACTTAATTTGGGAATTTGGCAAGGGATTTATTTGTGTGAATTTCGCAGAGCAGCAAGTGGTAGAAACATTATTTTGACTGCATACGGAATTTGAGAGTCAATCTATTGTGAAGATTATCAGCAGAATTGACCATTAATATAAAAGCCAGTGAATTGGTGAGGTAGGAGAATAACTTTGCGAAGTACCTCCAACCTATGAGAAACCTAGTTTATACCCTATTTCTGCTATTTTTTATTACCGCTGCATTTGCGCAAAAAAAGGAAATTTCTGCTCAGAGTAACGCCTTTGCTTTCAAGCTAAAAGAACCAATCAAATTAGACGGGGTTTTAGATGAGGCGATTTGGATGGATGCAGAAGGCTGGAATGGGGATTTTATGCAATACTTTCCATCTGATACTTCCAAGTCAAAAATAAAAACCCGAGTAAAGGTCGCCTTTGATGACAATAACCTCTACTTGGCAGCGATCATGGAGAACAATGAGGATCGGGATTACATCTCTACCTCTTTGCGGAGAGATTACCGAGGCGAGGCCAATGACGGGGTGACCTTTGTTTTTGACACCTTCAATGATAAAACCAATGCATTTCAGTTTGGAGTAAATCCCTATGGTGTGCAGCGGGAAGGCCTTCTTTCCAATGGCGGTTCGAGATCTGAGGATCTGAGTTTGGCTTGGGATAATAAATGGTTTGCAGAAGCTACTATTCTGGAAGACCGCTGGGTAGTGGAGGCCATTATTCCACTTTCCACGCTTCGATTTCAAGATGGCGCCCAAAACTGGAATGTAAATTTCTATCGAATAGACAGCCATTTGCCAGAGCGTAGTACCTGGTCACCCATTCCAAGGAATTTTTCGATCATTTCGCTGGCATTTAGTAGGGTTTTGATTTTCGAAGAGCCCCTGCAAAAGAATTCTGCCAATATTTCTTTGATCCCCTATATAGCAGGTAGAACATCCAAGGACTTTATCGAAGGAACTCAGGAAGATCTAACTCCAGCTATTGGAGGTGATGCAAAAATTGGAATTGGTCCTGCTTTGAACTTGGACCTAACGGTCAACCCGGACTTTTCTCAAGTTGAAGTCGATGAGCAGGTGACCAATTTAGACAGATTTGAGATTTTCTTTCCGGAGCGCCGGCAGTTCTTTCTAGAAAATGGAGATCTTTTTGCCAGTTTTGGTCACCCGCTGGCAAGACCGTTTTTTTCCCGAAGAATCGGAGTGGACCGCGATGAAAACACGGGTCAAAACATTCAGAATAAAATCATTTACGGAGCTAGACTTTCAGGAAAAGTCACCGACGATTGGCGGGTTGGAATGATGAATATGCAAACTGCCTCAGATGAGGAAGCCGGGATTTCAGGAAAAAACTTCAGTGTTTTGGCTTTGCAAAAGAAGATCTTCAATCGCTCAAATATTGGGATGATTTTTGTCGATCGGGAGTCATTGGCGCTGGATGAATATCAAAGTTTATTTGACCCGAATGCATACAATCGCCTTTTGGGATTGGAATATAACTTGGCTTCTGCGGATAACAGATGGGTGGGTAAGGCCTTTTACCATCGGACTTTTGAAAAAGATCTTGGGAAAAAACCAGGGACTTTCAATGCTTACCTTCTTTATAATGACCTGCATTGGAGGTGGAGTGTCAGCTATCTGGATATAGGCGAAAGCTATAATCCTGTGGTGGGCTTCGTACCAAGAGTGGATTACAAGCGCTTCAATCCAGATATCGCGTACAGCTTTTTCCCGAAATCTCGGATCATCAATCGCCATGGTCCCAAGCTTGAATACGAATTGAGATGGAATGAAAACCTCGGTACCACTGACCGGGATTTTAATGTTAGCTATGAAGTAAGGTTCCAATCTTTGGCACAATTCTCCTTGATCCAGAAGAATAGATACATTTACTTATTCAAAGATTTTGATCCTACTCGAACAGGCGGAGAGCCACTTTCTGCGGGTACTGGTTATTATACCAACACGCTTGGATTTATGTTTCAAAGTAATCCTCGGAAGGCTTTTAACGTGATGTTACTGTCTGATTTCGGCGAATACTTTACAGGAACGATAGCAAGTGTGGGAGGGGCAATGGCCATCCGAATGGGCTATAAAGCCAATATTTCGATGAACTTCAGCTACAATAAAATTGATTTGCCAGAACCTCAAAATGACGCAAATCTTTTATTAGTAGGCCCTCGAATAGACCTGACGTTTACCAAAAATCTATTCTGGACCACCTTTATCCAGTACAATAATCAAATTGATAACTTGAATATCAACACGAGGCTGCAGTGGAGATATGCACCAGTTTCGGATATGTTTATTGTCTATACGGATAATTATTTCCCGGGAGACTTCATTCCAAAACAACGGACATTAGTATTTAAATTGAATTATTGGTTAAATCTATAGGGAGCTGGGGAGGTAAATCCTTATTTCATTGCCTCTACTCGAGCCTTATCCCCCGTCATCAAAATCCTACGAAACCCATCCTTCGTATCCGAACTGACCTCTTTACCCAAGACTTTTACTTTCGTATACGCTTCAGGGATCTCGATCGAGATTCCCCATTTTTTCTCAGTTTGCGTGACTTCAACTGAGAGCTGATTGCCAGATTTTTCATAAGTCATCGAGATTTCATTGTCCCCAATCAACACCTTTTGAATACTGGCATTTTCCCAATCGGTAGGCATCTGCGGACGAATATAGATTACTCGATTCCCTGCGTCAGGCTGAATTCCAAAAAACTGGGTAATGATCGGCACAGCGAAACTATACATATTCCAGGCTTGGGTAAACATGCCATAATCCGGTGAAACTTCGTAGATCGAACCCGGCAAGGCAAAACCAAAACTTCGGGTCATCCGCTTTAGGTAATCCAAAGCTGCATCTGGATTCCCATAATTATTTTCACCGATGGCTTGTACGCCTGTCGGCAAAGTCATCACCGCACCGGTGTAGGAGAAAATTTTGCTTCCGGTAAAAGTCCCATCCTCAGTTGCTGCTTGTTCATCCCGATCGATTCCAGTCACAAAAACCCCAAATGGATTGGTATATTTTTGGCCCGTGGCCAAAGCAATTTTAGCTTTCTCCGGATCAGCAATTCCTGTTTCCATTGGCGTGTTGACTACCCAATTGTGATAGAGGACAAAGCCCTGTTTATGGTCTTTTGGCAATGTGGACAACTTCGCTTTTGTAGCTTTTAATTCTTCTACCGCCCAAGGTTTATTTAAAGTATCGGCTCGGATAATTGCTCCGTCAATCAACAGAAGAGCTTCTTGTGCTGTTCCGATGAAATCTGCATAAGAGCCGAATTCCGGAACCCAAAAATCGGTATTGATCTTTTTTGCTAAGGCATCAGCTGTTTGTTGATAACTTTTTGCAAGTTCAATTTCCCCTAGTATTTCAGCCATCTGAGCAGCATCGGCAAAAGCCTTTTGACTGTAAGCAGCCACATCGATCATCTCAGATTCCAAGCCATGGATCTCCATCATGCCATAGCCATCGGGAAGGAGATTTCCATCCTTGTCGTTTTCTCGGAGAAGCCAATCCAAACCTTTTTCTACACTTGGAAAATAGGCTTCCAAAAATTCCCGATCTCCAGTCCAGCGATAGACTTCCCAAATCATAGAAGCCCATTGCGGGGTTTCATTGATATTTCCGGGATTGAAAACTGCGCCGTTTGTACTTACTTCATGAACGATCCGGCCGTTTCCATTTTCTTTTTCCGATAGAGAATGAATCAATTCTATGGTGGAATAGACTAAGTCTTTTCTGCCCGTAGTGATCAATCCTTGAATGGTGTACTCGCTATCCACACCGAACCACCAGGGATAATCCTGTAATCCAGCGCCAAAACCGCGTCCGATTCCCGGCACATCTCGGACTAGCCAATCGGTATTGTATTTGATCCACTCATAAGCTTGTTGCAATTCTGGATCTGGGATTTGGATTTCTGCAGTCTGTCGAAGTTTTTCAAACCGAGATTTTTTAGAAAAGAAATCTTCAACATAGGTGGATTTCAAATCTGCAAAGGTTTCCAATGCTTCTAAATTACTCTGATCCGAACCTGAAATAAAAATAGGAATGTTGACGGATTCTCCTGCTTGAATGATCAAGTCAATAGCAGCACCAGCACCAGCTCCTTTACCCTTTGGATTCATTTCACAACTGATTTCAGAAGGATTCAAATTAAACTCCTTACTACTTCCCCAGACCGTAAACCAATTATTCCCCAGGTCTTTCCCGGTAAAGGTTTGAGTCTGCTCATCAAAGGAAATCACGTCCGTGCTATCTATCATTCCAGTGCGTTCCCCTAGCCAAACCGGCATCAAATCCACATAGGCATTGAACTGAAATCGGATCGACTTTTCAGACTTATCCACATTTTTGATTTGAAAAAGGACCACCATTCCTGGCTTTCCATCCGGCACAAAGTGTAAGCGATTAATCTCCAACCCTAAGTGACTCGCATCAAATTCGATCGCATTTGCCATGGGATAATTTGTAAAAAACTTGCCTTGATCAAGGCAAATGCTCGTCTCTCCAGAGCTGATTGAAGCTGTAAATCCATCCATTAATTTGATGGGGTGCATCCATATTCCACCCATTTCTCCCTCCACATGCCAACCCATATCCGGAAAGCTACCATCTTGATTTCCGATCAGATACAGGCGATCCCCTGCAGCTGTAAATGGACTATTCAAATAGTCTGATTTACCTGTAAGTTGAGGCAGTTCATCAAGGCTTTGCCAGAGCCCCTCAATTGGGGATTTTGGGATGGAACAAGAAAAAATCAGTGCTGATAAAAGGAAAAAGGCCGCGTAGGATTTAGACATAAAGAGATGTTACTTTTTTAATAGTTGTCCGATTTCTCTCCAGGTAATCAATTTGATGTTGTTTTCTTGAATCAAGGTTTTCGCTTTTTCACTGGTGAAAAAATCGTAATCAGCCTGTCTCCATGGGGCATGGTATGTGTCATGATCCTTCGTAACTGCATTCATTTCTTCATCATCAAATGCAAGATGAATCAGCATTACATGAACCCCTGGAGAGAGCTCTTTCAGAGACTTGGTATAAAATGCGTCCATGCCAGCCAGATAATCTTCTGGATTGGCCATGATGATTTGATCGATTACTGGAATTTTTTCCAAGTCAATTCCTTCAAATAATTTTGCATTTGGATTAATCAGACCTTCCATCATCTGGGTGTTGACCATAGCTGGAATTTTGAGCTCTTGCGCAATTTTCAAATAAGAGCGAAAGTATTCCGGTCTTCCATAAAAGACACAACCCATGTGCGAATCTAAATGCGTGGGCGTGATTCCCATTTGATTGGCGGCGTTGATTTGTGCACGTATTTCCTTTTCAACTTCCTCTGGACTTGCGTTAGCGGCAACCTGTGCACAATCAGGGTACATGTGCCCTTTTTCATCTGCCAAACCGGGTACAGCTGTCTTGCCTGCCTCAGGTCCCCAGTTGAAATTCAGCCATTCGTTTGTAAGGGTTATATGAATCCCAATATCCGCATTTGGCATTTCTTTGGCCATTTCCCCTACTTCCGCAGACCACCCAGTAGGCACCATCATGCTGGTAGAGGTAACGAGGCCTTTTTTCAGGGCATCAAAAGTCGCCTTTGTTTGGGAATGTGAGACGCCCACATCGTCTCCGTGAATGATTAGAAGCTTAGCATCTTTGGGGTAGCCAAGATTTTCAGCCAGGTTTTGTGAAAAGACAAAATCAGGGATAAATGACAAAAAAAGTAAAAGGAAGAATATCTTTTTCATGAGTGGGCGATTTGGAGTTCAAAGTAGGCAATTCTAAAGAAATATTTTTTCTCAACTCTCTAAAACACTTGAATTCAACAGCCTGTTAGCAGGATATGAAATTTAAACGTGCAATCGTATGGTTTCGAAATGATCTCCGAGTTCATGACAATGAAAACTTGGTTAAAGCAATTCAGTCTGCGGAAGAAATTCTGCCAGTCTATTGCTTTGACCCGAGAATGTTTGAGAAGACTGAACTTGGATTCCATAAGACAGGAATTTTTCGAGCCAAATTTCTAAGAGATTCAGTCAGTGCATTGAGGAATAATCTCAGAGTGCTCGGAGCAGACTTAATCGTAGTACAGGGAAAGCCTGAAGAGGAGTTGATTCGGTTGGGAGAACATCATCACGTTCAGGCGATTTTCTTTAGTCAAGAAGTGACTTCAGAAGAGCGAAACGTTGAAAAATCAGTAGAGAATGCTGCTTGGGCTAAAAGCATAAGAACAGAAAGCTTGTGGCAAAGTACGCTCTTTCACATTGATGATTTGCCTTTTCCAATTTCCCAGACTCCTGAGGTTTTTACGCAGTTTAGAAAGGGTTTGGAAAAAATCGTTCAAATCAGAGCAACATTTCCAGTGCCGATTACAATAAATTATCCTGGTACCACTGAGATCTTTAGCAGTGGAGAAATTCCAGATTTAGAACAATATGGATTGAAGGAGCCTGAGCCAGCATCTGGTTATTTGGAGTTGGTTGGTGGTGAGGATGCCGGTCTCAGGCGAATTCAGTCTTATTTTTGGGAAAAAGATTTGTTAAAAACCTACAAGGAAACTAGAAATGGACTACTGGGTTTTGATTACAGTTCTAAGTTTTCAGCTTGGTTAGCCTTAGGTTGCCTTTCTCCAAGAATGATCTATGAAGAGGTCAAGCGCTATGAGAAAGAGCGAAAGAAAAACGATAGTACCTATTGGTTGATATTTGAACTGATTTGGCGGGATTACTTTCGATTTATCTGCAAAAAGCATGGCGATAAAGTCTTTCACATTGCAGGTATTAAAAATCAAATGGACTCCTGGCGTAGGGATAGTGCCGATTTCCGGCGCTGGTGTGAGGGTAAGACAGGAGTACCATTTATTGATGCCAATATGCGGGAATTGAACCGTACCGGTTTTATGTCCAACAGAGGGAGGCAGAATGTGGCAAGTTTTTTAGTAAACGACTTAGGCATTGATTGGACTTGGGGAGCGAGTTATTTCGAGAGCCAGTTGATCGATTATGACGTATGTTCCAACTGGGGCAATTGGATGTATGTGGGTGGAGTAGGAAATGATCCGCGGGAAAACCGTTATTTCAATATCCTTCGCCAAGGGAAAAATTACGATAAAAACGGAGACTATGTCCGGGCTTGGATTCCTGAATTATCCGCAATCAAAGGCTTTGATATTCATCAACCTGAAGAGTTACCCACATTGAAACCTAAAGAGTTAAAAATCGAATTAGGCAAGACTTATCCACAATCCATGGTGGAGATGGAGAAGTGGGTTTGAGTTTAAACCATGGAGCTTTTTTTACCACCAAGTTCACAGAGGATTACACGGAGGGTACAAATATTTTTTAACCGCAAAGCTCGCAAAGGTCCGCAAAGACTACTTTTTCATCATGGAGGTCACAGATGATCACACGGGCACAGAGAGTTCTTGATTTGAACCGTATAGAGAACATAGAAAACATAGCTTTTGATGATCATAAGTTTAAAAACTGTTCGAAAACTGGCTTTTATTAAAGCTCCATAGGAGCGATATTATTATAGCCACGGGTTTTAACCCGTGGAAAAAATGAAAACCACATAAAATCTCCCTCCCGCGCAGGGTATTTATTTGGAAAACGGGTGTAGCTGCGGGAGGATGAAAATGGTTTTTTTAACCACATAGAGCTCGCGAAGGTGCGCAAAGTCTACATTTTCGCCGCGGTTCGTGTCTCCACGAAATGCAATTATCTAATTTTTTACTTCGAAGTCCTTTTACCAATTTGGCCACCGTTTCTGTCTCACGAACGATTTACTTTTAGTTTAAAAAAGTGAGTGGAGACACTCACTTTGGCGAGGGTCACTCACTTAGGCAGAAGAGATTTTGTTACCACAAGGAGCGCACTAAGTTTGCAAAGAGGCCACAAATGCGGATTAAATTTTTTTAAATTGATCCTGAAGGGATCAAACTTTTAATAACCATGGGTGGAACCCATGGATAAAAAGGGACTTCAATTCCTGTCTCCCGCCTGGAATCTCCCTTGGGAATACTAGGGCTTATGCGGGAGGATGGAAAAGAATTTTTTGAAACCTTAATTACAAATGAAAAGTGAGTGGAGACACTCACTTTGGCGAGCTTGGTCCTTCGGCTTTGTTTTTTTGACGCAGGTAATTCGGTTTCCAAAAAAGAAAAAACCAACCAACAGCCCACGAAATATAATACCAAAGCAAACTATAATAGGTCCATGGCTCGGACAGGAAATCAAACTCAAATCATAATTCTGGGTACACGTACCCTTTTGTAAAAAAAACCATAGGAGCGGCGAAAAATAATGGAAACCACCACTCCTTCTTCAGATAGATTTTAAAAAGCTTCATTTTTAAATCTAATAACTAAACTTAAATTCTTTCAAATCTGCAGGGATCATTTTCTCCCGAGCGAGCTCAATACCATAGAGGTACTCTCCCAATTCCGCGAAAAATGGAAATCCGATTTTATCATATTCGTAGATATCATCATTCAATGTTTCGTCGGCATTGACATAGATCACTGCCGTGAGAAAAAACTCCACTCCTGTTTCAAAATCTACGTAATAACTCCCGTCCAAAAGGTGACCATAAGCTTCACCAGTTTTATTGAAAAGCCGAAAATTGCTTGGGATAGCCGCTTTATCCATTCCGTCTTTGTAAAACTTCGAATACGAATCCCAGTATTCTGATTGTGGATAACTCGGATAATCACTCTCTCCCGGAAGCATACTCATGTACTTCAAGATCAAGTTTCGATGATCTTCATTCAGATTAAATCGCTCCGCATCCGGAAAAGCCATTGGGAAAGTTATCCGCTGAATCACTCCATGAAGATCAGAGATGGTAAATTTATTCTTGAATGAAAAGTCCATTCCCCGCTCAATCAGCGAATCTCCACTGTAATATGCTCGCCCGATTATCGGCTTTTCAGCATTGGAATAGATCTTTTCTGTTTGTCGGGCTGGAATTTTATGGATCAGATTTCCAGACTTATCCACAAATCGAATAGGGTTAAACATCCGGTTTTCTTCAGTGCTTGCTGCAAAGCTGAGGCGATGATTGATGATCGTTTGATTCATTTCTTTGTCAGCCAGTTTCTGATTGATGTAATCCTGACCTAGCAATTCATAAAGCCGGTTGAAGGCATCATTATCAGATACTAGCAAGATTTTCTTGATGTATTGTGCGATGCTCGGAAGTGAATCGATTGCTGAGTTATCCACATAAGCAGGCACTTGTGAGGGAT
>Ga0136655_1000652_pt1 | contig 15731 bp, 9 predicted proteins | sample CPBDNA_2_FD_94863 | JGI IMG/M metagenome (GOLD analysis project Ga0136655, IMG submission 94863) | Freshwater to marine salinity gradient microbial communities from Chesapeake Bay, USA - CPBay_Spr_15_0.8_DNA (version 2) | ecosystem: Environmental > Aquatic > Marine > Coastal | place: USA... | reverse complement strand
TCAAGCCTGTGATCACTTTCGGCCTAGACATGCCAGAAGATGAGCGTGGAGAATTTGGAGGGAATGTTTACTCGCAAGTTCGACAGCTGGGAGAGCAGGAAGCCGAACTCAACCGTCAAGTATTTTCGCTTCTGGTTCTAAATCGCTTCTTTCCTTCAGGAGGTTCGGATGGATCAAGCGGAGGTACAGAAGCATTGGCTCGAAATAGCGTAAGCCAACTTCTCTCCGATCAATTAAACAACTTTTCCAATCAACTCTTTGGAGATTCAGGGTTTGAAGTAGGATTTGAAGTCGATAGCTATACCAATGGTCAGGCTGGCAAATCTCAAACTGAGCTCAATGTCAGCGCCCAGCAAACACTCTTCAATGATCGATTGACCGTACAGGTTGGTAGCCAGTTTGATGTCGAAGGCAAGTCACAGACTAGTCAGGATGCCGGCGCGATTTTGGGAAATGTGAGCATCGAATATACGCTGACTGAAGATGGCCGATTTAAGATTCGAGCTTTTAGAAAAAATCAATTTGAAAGTGTAATTGATGGCCAATTAATAGTGACCGGTTTAGGAGTTGTTTTTAACAGGGAATTCAACAGTTTTAGACAGCTTTGGGAAAATCCAATCGATCCGAAACTTGAAATTAAAAGTAATCCGATCGATGAACTGGATAACAAGTCTGGAAAAAAGAAAGCCAAGAAAAGAACTGAAAATAATAATGATCTGCTGAAGGATGAGTACTAGACGAAACATATCCTTAAGTGCAATAATCTGTCTCAGCACGATTTTCGGCTGTTCGGTAAAGAAGTATATCCCTGAAAATGAGCAGCTGTACACGGGTTCTGAACTCAAACTGGAAACAGAAACCAAAATCGAGGACATCAAAGAAATCAGTTCAGAACTCAATGAACTCCTCCGACCTGAGCCCAATAGCAAGATTCTGGGAATGCGGATAGGGCTTTGGGCGTACTATAAAAATCAAAAAGAGAAGCCTGGATTCATCAACCGATTTTTGAATAAGAAGATTGGCGAGGAACCGGTTTATTTCAGTGCGGTAAATATCAAAAACACTGAAGATTTGATCCTAAACCGACTCGAGAATCGAGGATTTTTTTACAGCTCGATAATCTCAAAAATAAATCAGGGTGACCAATTTGCCTCAGTGAATTACGTAGCTAAAGTGAGCACCCCATACACGTTATTGGAATATCAAATAGAACTAGACTCGCTACCGATCTATCAGCAGATTCGATCAACGATCGAAGAAAGTAAATTAGACTCTGCCAGCAGATTTGATTTAAACTCATTAAAGGTAGAACGAGATCGGATTGATAAGGCACTCAAAAATCGCGGTTATTATAACTTCAACAGTGAATACCTCATATTCGAGGCGGACACCAATGTTTCAGTCAGTTTGAGAAAATTCAATCTTTTCTTACGATTAAAGAAAGATGTGCCAGAAAAATCAATTTTTCCTTACGAAATCACAAGAATCAACGTCTTTCCTAATTATTCCATCAATGAAAGTGCTGAAAAACTGGATACCACAGTCATTGACTCGAAAAATTTTATTCAGGGAAACTTGGTATTCAAACCTGAATTATTGAATGAATACATTCTAATCGAAAAAGGCCAGAACTATGATCCAAATCTCTCCAGCCTTTCCACAAACCGGCTCAGCTCGATCGGAAATTATAAGTTTGTAAATCTCCGATATGACGAATTGGAAATAGGTGATTCGCTTGGCAATCTTGAGGCTAATTTTTTCCTATCCCCAATGACCCGGAGATCTCTTCGAGCAGAATTACTTGGAGTCTCTAAATCAAATAATTTCGCTGGTCCTGCATTGAATTTAACCTTTCGAAATAGAAATCTTTTCAACGGTGGAGAGACTTTTAACTTATCCACCAGAGTTGGCTACGAGTTCCAAATTGGCGGAGGAGATCGATCAAACTTGAAGTCATTTGAATATGGCATTAAAGGCGAGCTAATCTTTCCTCGGGTGATCTTTTTTGTCCCTATCAAAGAAAAACTCAGCTATTCAGTACCAAAAACCAAAATGAGTTTGGGATTTGAATATTTAAGTAGAGGTGGATTATATCGCTTAAACACCTTATCGGCCAACTATGGCTACTTCTGGAATGCAAATCGATGGGTCTATCATGAGCTCAATCCGATCAGTATCAACCTTGTCAACCAAACTCAAACTAGTCCCGAATTTGAAGACATCCTTGATAAAAACCCTTTCCTAAGACGTAGCTTCGAGCAAAACTTTATTGTAGGGGTCAATTACCTATTCAACTATAACAAGCTTATCGACCAGACCAGGCGACACGGTGTATTTATCGGAACTGGGTTGGATGTAGCTGGAAATTTACTCAATGGCTTAAGTAATTTGACTAACTCCGAGTCGGGGAAACTTTTAGGACTCGAATATGCCCAGTATGCAAAAGTAGACTTAGATCTCCGCTACTATTTCAGGCCGGCAGAGGAACACATTATCGCGACAAGATTTTTGGCTGGAGTCGGAATACCTATTGGAAATTCACTTTCATTACCCTACATCAAACAGTTTTTCTCAGGAGGACCTAATAGTGTTCGAGCTTTTAGAATTAGATCCATCGGACCGGGTTCTTATCAACCAGACCAGACCAGCACAAGCTCATTTTTTGATCAGTCAGGTGATATCAGATTGGAAGGAAATGTAGAATATCGTTTCCCCATATTTTCTTTTCTCAAAGGAGCACTTTTCATGGACGCTGGAAATATTTGGCTTTGGAATGAAAATGCCGCTCTTCCGGGAGGAAAGTTTAGTAAGGATTGGACCAACGAGCTGGCCGTCGGGACAGGAGTTGGACTGCGCGTCGATGTTCAATTTTTTGTAATTCGGTTTGATTTGGCGACGCCATTGAGATATCCATATTTGATTGAGGGAGAGCGATGGAGCAATTCATGGGATATCGCTAGTAAAACTTGGCGAAGGGAAAACCTCAATTTCAACTTTGCCATCGGATATCCATTCTAGCAGAAAAAATGGCAATAAATCATCAAAAGTCATTCTAAATAATGGCTCAACTAAAAAAATAAGTCGGAAGACTTGAAGTAGTAACAGGGTTCAATCTTTTTTAGTTTAGCCAACTTTAGTTTTCAACTCAATTCAAAATCACTAATTTTCTCACCTCCGGATCCCGTCATTTTTTTTTACCTTTTACTTCCAAAATTCATGTGCCATGAAATTCCCGTCACTTTCCAACGTTGCAATTGAAGCAGGCCGAACCTTTCGTCGATTTCCACTCAGTGTTACTTCTGGGCTGATTGGTTCGATGATCGCCATCTATCTGGTGGAATTAGAGCTATTTGAAGAGCAACTTAGGCTTGTCAATCTTCTCCTCACGCTAGCATTAGGCATCCCTCTTTTTTTCTGCCTCCAAATCCTCTCCGAGATTCGTCAGCTAGGTACAAGAACACGTGGCTTAATTCAACTAGGTGGGATTTTATTTCTTGGATTGATTTACTGGAGCTTTCCCGAAGAATTCAGCTTCGACACTAACCGTGTTCCATACATCAGATACTTGACCTACAATCTGACAATCCATCTTTTCGTCGCAATTCTGCCCTTTTCCAAAAGTAAAGATCAGCTCGGTTTCTGGAATTACAACAAGGGTCTATTTCTTCGTTTGGTTTTAGGAGCGCTCTATTCTGCCGTTATATTCTTGGGGATTTTATTCGCCCTTCTTGCTATCATGGCACTTTTTGATGCCGATATTGATCCCAAAACTTTCGCGCAACTCTTTTTTTTCACCGTTGGAGTCTTTAATACTTGGTTTTTCCTAGCTGGGGTCCCTTTGGAATTCAAGCAAGAATTCTCCTCCGAAGATTATCCCAGAGGAATTCGGGTATTTACCCAATTTGTGCTGATCCCACTTTTGCTTTGCTACCTTTTGATACTTTACGTCTATGGTGGGAAAATCATCCTAACCTGGGACTGGCCTCAGGGAATCGTGAGCTATATGATCATAGCCATTTCCGTCCTTGGCATTTTCACCAACCTGTTACTTTTCCCTTACCAAGAATTCAAAGAAAGCGGCTGGATCAAACTCTTTTACAAGGCTTTTTACATTCTCCTTTTTCCACTTATTATTCTACTTTTTCTTGCTATTGGGATCAGAATAGAAGATTATGGGTTGACGGTGAATCGATATATTATCGCCCTTCTTGGTATTTGGCTATGTTTTATAGCGATCTATTTCACCTTCGGAAAAAAGGACATTAAAGTCATCCCGATCTCGTTGGCAATGTTTATGATTTTCTCATCTTTCGGTCCTTGGGGAATGTTTAGCCTGAGCAAGCTGATCCAAGTCAATCGCTTGACTCTCGTTTTGGAAGAAAATGGGTTATTGGTAGATGGAAAAATTGTACAGGAAACCCAATGGGAAGTCACAGAAAAGGGAGCTATTAAACCCGAAAAAGAAGCTCCAAAAATTAATTTCGACAATAACTCCCTGAAAGAAGTGAATTCGATTATTCAATATCTAAGCGACTATCATGGATTGCAGGACTTGGAACCCTGGTTTGACCAGGATTTGAAATCCGTAATGGAGACCTCGTTAATCAATTCAAAATCTAACATTCCCAGCATGGATTGGGATGAGTTGGTTATTGAAACCATAGGATTGAAATTTCTTCCTTCTTACGCACTGGATGAACTTGATGGAAGTGTCAAAGATTTAAATTTCCAGGCCTTAGGGGATTTCAGCTACTCGATCAAAGGATTTGACCAGTTACACAAATTTGAAACAGACAGAACTGAAAAAGGAATTGAGGGAGATGGGGATTATCGTGTTCGCTTAGACCTTAAAAATGAATCTATCCTCGTAATTCAGGATGTAGAAAAAGAAATTCCAATCGATCTGAAGGACTTCATTAAAGAGTTGCAACTCACCCACAGGGACTACACCAATTCAGTTGATTGGGATGACATGAGATTTGAATTTGTTTCGGAAGAGTTGGAATTCATTTTATTTTTTGAGACAATAAATGCGAGAATAGCCGATGAAGAGTTGACCTTAGTAAATGTAAAAGGCTTTATTTTAATCCGAGAAATAGAAAAACCATGAAAAAAATAGCCGATTTGGAAATCCGATGGGGAATCCTAGGTGTAGGAAATGTATGTGAGGTAAAATCTGCTCCAGCAATGCAAGTGATCCCGAATAGCGAAATTGTGGCAGTAATGCGTCGCAATGGGGAAAAGGCGAAAGACTATGCAGCTCGACATCAGGTTCCAAAATGGTACGATGATGCGCAGCAACTAATCGACGATCCCGAAGTCAACGCAATCTATATTGCTACTCCTCCAAATGGGCATCTTGAGCTTTGCACTTTGGCTGCAAAAGCCGGAAAACCTGTTTATGTTGAAAAACCCATGGCAAGAACTTATGTGGAATGCCAAGAAATGGTCCGGGTTTGTGAAAAGCTTCAGGTTCCGCTATACGTAGCTTATTATCGGAGAAGACTTCCCCATTTTTTGAAAATTAAAGAACTGATGGATGCGGGTGCCATTGGTGAGATTCGAACTGTCCATATTGATCTTAAAGAAGCTTTGAATCCGGGGCTAGTGGCAGGATCTGAGGAAAACTGGCGAATCGATCCTGAAATCGCAGGCGGTGGTTACTTTTTTGATTTGGCTTCTCATCAGATCGACTTGTTGGATTTCTTTTTTGGTAAAATTAAACACGCTTCTGGATTCAGCAGTAATCAGGGAAAAGCGTATGATGCTGAGGATATTGTAGTAGGTAATTTTGTGTTTGAAAACGGGATTTTAGGCAGTGGGAATTGGTGCTTTACCAGTGCTGTGAATTCGAGAATAGATCAAATCCAAATCTATGGAAGTACCGGAAAAATCAGTTTCGAAACCTTTGGTAAAGGTGAGTTTCTTTTAGAAGTTGATGGTAAAAAAGCCGAGAAATTCAGTTTTGAACTCCCTAAGCATATTCAGCAACCATTGATCGAAACCATAGTCGGAGATTTACTTGGAACAGATAGTTGCCCGAGTACAGGAAGCTCAGCAGCAAGGACCAATTGGGTAATGGATGAATTAACCAAAATAAGAATCGACTAATGCTCGTCAGACTTATTTTTCTGGTTTTTGATACAGATCGAATTCAATAATCATTTTCTTATCGTCGATGATCAGCTGTCTGATGAAGAAATCCTTGGTTTTATCATCTTGTGGCATTTTATCAAAATCCAAGTGAATCCGATCTGACTCCTTATCCCAAATTAATCCTGGCTTTTCAAGGTGAATGAACCGATCTGCAAAAAAACTGATTAAGGCGTTCATTTTAAAGCTGAAAGTCAATCTTCTTGGCTGAACTTCTTCCAATAAAAGTTTAATACTCAATTGGGAGACTTTTACCTTAAGCTGATTGCCTCCAATAAATTCTATACTGAGCTTTCTAGCTGAAAACCTCTTTGCTAATCGTTCAAGTTCATCCGAAGTAAATACCAAAAGCATGGCTCAAAAATTTTGTTTAGTCGAGTTTTTTCGAATTAATATTAAACTAATATCAATTAATTCAGTCAAAAAGGCTAATTGTAATTCTTAAGAGAGTATTAAGAAAACTAAGCCAAAATTGAATTAAATTTAAGTTCATAAAAAAATCCCAGACCCATGCTAAAGAAAATCTCCATCGCCGTTTTGATTCTACTAATCGGAATACAGTTTATTCCCTACGAGAAAAATACCAGTAACGACCTAACCTTCGATATTTCAAAAAGCTATGATGTTCCGGATAACATTCAGACTATCTTCAAAAGTGCGTGTAATGACTGTCACTCCAATAGTACCGTCTATCCTTGGTACAGCAATATCGAACCAGTTGGATATTGGTTGAATGATCATATCGTAGACGGTAAAAGACACTTGAACTTCTCAACATTTACAAAGCTACCGCTGGCAGTTCAAAACCATAAATTGGAAGAAGTTATTGAAATGGTGGAGGAAGGTGAAATGCCATTGGAAGATTACACCAACTTCGGACTTCACTCGGAGGCAAATTTAAGCCAAGACCAACGACAAGAAATTATAGACTGGTCCAAATCGCAAATGGCCATGCTTGCAGCAACCTATCCAGCAGATAGTTTGGTGATGAAAAAAAGAGAGTAGAAGCCTGCTAGGATGAGGATCCTATCTTTTCACGAATAGCTTCCAATAGCTGAGTCTTTGGCTTAAAATCCTTATCAAACAGTAAAGGATAGTTTGTCCTGCCTCTGACTGGCCAGTTGTTCAGCCAACTGGCCCCATCATGAGTTCCCCAAAAAGTGACACGGCTGATCTTATCCCGATGTCGGTAGTAAAGCTTAAATATATCCTGGTATCGCTGACTCAACTCCTTTTCTATTTCCGAAGGAAGTCCAGCTGCGTAGGGGTTGTACTCCTTCTGAAAAGCATAAGTTTTCGATAAATCTGCACCTATCGCATCTTTTGGTCGCTTGAGCACATCGACATCCAACTCCGTGATCATCACTTTGAATCCTGCTTCGTGGATTTCAATAATTCCTTTTTCGATTTCTTGAATCGCAGGACTTCGCAACATGTAGTGTCCTTGCATACCGATTCCATCGATTCGGATTCCTTCGGCTCGCATTTCTGTGGCCAATTTTAGGATTGCAGCTCGCTTTTTTGGATTAAAAACATTGTAATCATTGTAATAAAGTTCTGCATTTGGATCTGTTTGATTCGCTTTGCGAAAAGCTGTTTTGATAAAATCCACTCCGGTAATTTCAAACCATTTGGATTTTCTGAATTCACCATCATCCTGAATAGCCTCATTGACTACATCCCAGCCATGGATTTTGCCTTTGTATCGACCTACTACCGTTTCGATATGATCTTCAAGAGTTTTAAGTAATTCCGCTTTTGTCTTTGGGCTTCCATCTGTTTTTTCGAACACCCAATCAGGTACCTGCTGATGCCATGCCAGGGTATGTCCCACCACAAAGACATTTAATTTTTCACCCAAGGCGACATATTGATCTCCATAATCAAAATCGTATTGCTCCGGCTCGGGATGAACTTTGATCCATTTCAACCCATTTTCTGGACTGATGCTATTGAAATGTAGCTCCAAAACCGGGAATGCCCGTACTTCCTTGCCATTCACTTCCTGGTTATTCAGGGCCGCACCGATCAAGAAACTTTCTACAAACATTTCCTTAAGGGAAGGTTCCTTAGGACTGCTAAAAGCAAAAACCAAACTTGTGATCAGACCGACAGCAACAATTGGAAAAAAACGAAAGAAATTTTTCATGTGGATATTTTTGAAATGGAATTTCTGACTTTTTTCTGAAAGCCCCGCTTTTCAGGCTCACTTCCTTTTATTTTTTTGATTTGCCCGGATTACTTTCTAAATAAAAAACTTGCATCAAAAAATCTTAGTATAATTTTTTAATTAATCGTTAATTAAATTCGATAATCTTAATCAAATATTAAGGCTTTTAAATAACCTTATTAAAATTATCTCCGTTTTGGAAACTTACAAAGCATTTATTTTAAATAAGATTGATGCTTTGGCTCGATTTTAGTTTTAGTATTGATGCATCCTTTTTGATAAAACCTGCATCTACCTAACTGAAGGAAACTGAAAAAAAAAGCCATAAGCCACCTATTTCTCACTTTAACCACAAAAACTATGAAAGCGCAAGACTTCAAAAATTGGAAAAGAGCCCTACTGGCTTTACTCTTAAGCGTTGGTTTAACAAGCTTGAATAAGGCTGAAGCCAATCCTTTTCCTGGGGTTTCTTTCCAAGTGTTTTATGATGAGTTGGCTCCTTATGGAGACTGGGTTCAAGATCAAAATCTTGGATACATTTGGCTTCCTTTTGCAGAGCAAGGATTCCATCCTTACGGTTCAAATGGCCACTGGGCAATGACCTCCTATGGCAATACCTGGGTTTCCTACTACGATTGGGGTTGGGCACCTTTCCATTATGGACGTTGGTATTTCGATAATTACTACCAAAGTTGGGCTTGGGTTCCTGACTATGATTGGGGACCGGCTTGGGTAAACTGGAGAACTGGTGGTGGATATTACGGTTGGGCTCCTTTGGCTCCTGGCTTCTCCTTAAACGTAGGTTATTTACCAAGCTCTTACTTCGTATTTATCCCTAGAAACCGCATCTATCATCACTATGCGCACCGCTACTATGCCCCATATCGTAATAGAGTGCGAATTTATAATCAAACCACGATTATCAATAATACTGTAATCTATAACGATAATCGATATGTGGCTGGTCCAAATCGAAGAGAGATCGAGCGAGTAACCAACAGATCAGTTCCTGTCTATCAAGTACAAGGCTCCGACCGAGCAGGAAGAGCAGCAGTCTCTAGAAACTCTATCAGCCTCTACCGTCCAGAGCTTGAAAATAGCAGGAGTCGAAATGCGGAAGCAAGACCAACTCGAGTGCTCAATGCAAATGAAGCAAGATCATCAAGGAGTCAAGCTACAGATCGATCAGTTTCCAACAGCTCGAGATCTGCAAATTCAAGCGTTGGAAATTTAGATACTCCAACAAACAGATCTGATCGAGGAACCGTAAGATCAAACAGTCCGGCTCAAGAATCTCGTTCATTTGAATCTAGACCATTTGAAGATGGTAGAAGTCGTGTTCTAACTCCTACCCGAGAAAGTCAAGCTAGACCGCAAGTGGCTCCTTCGGGGTCGAGAAATCCAAATCCTGCAAACGTTAGGACTACTCCTGAGGTACATCGAAGTGAGCAAACTAGGACTCAATATTCACAACCAGACATGAGATCCAGCCAAATGCCGCAGACACAGTCTTCACGACCAGAAGCAAGACCAAGCCAGACTCCGCGAAGTCAGGCGCCTCAACCTTCAGTCAGAACTGCTCCTCAGCAACAAAGGAGCCCAGAAGTACGGCCAAGCAGTCGAACTGCCCCAGCAAACTCCAATGTAGCTACTCCTTCGAGTAATCAAAAGAGTGGGGCTTCACGAGTAAGTACTGCGCCTTCGATTAGATCAAGCACAAATCCAACTTCTAGAAGCTCATCGAGTAGAACAATAAAACCAGGTGGGAATTAAGCTCAGTATCGACTAAACCAACTATCAGCGATTAAAGCAAGGTCATTTTTGATCTTGCTTTTTTTATTCCCAGTGACTTGAATGAGTTTTAAAGTCTTTTTAAGTACCTTAAAAGATTCAAAACCATCCAATCTTATGCGAAAAATTCTACTGCTTTTTCTTTTGTCAAGCTGTTTTTCAGCGCTAGCCCAAGAACAGACCACAGAAAAACTTCCTCTAAAATATCGAAACATCGGCCCATATAGAGGTGGCAGGTCAGTAACTGCCACAGGTGTGGTGAATGACCCCTTAACTTATTACTTTGGATCAACTGGCGGAGGAGTCTGGAAGACTTCGGATGCAGGTCAGCACTGGGAAAACATTTCCGATGGCTATTTTGAAACCGGTTCGGTTGGTGCCGTAGCAGTCTCAGAAAGCAACTCAAATATCGTTTATGTTGGGATGGGAGAGCATGCACCACGTGGCGTGATGACCTCTTATGGAGATGGCGTGTACAAATCAACCGATGCTGGAAAAACTTGGAAAAAACTGGGATTAGAAAAAACTCAGCATATTTCCAGAATCCAAATTCATCCGACTAATCCTGATATCGTCTACGTAGCAGCACAAGGGGCACTTCACTCCCCAAATCCTGATCGAGGAGTATATAAATCTATTGATGGCGGAGCCACTTGGGAGAAAGTACTATTCGTAGATGACAAGTCTGGTGCAGTAGAATTATCCATGGATATGAATACTCCGGAAGTGCTCTATGCTGCGATCTGGGAGCATCAACGTAAGCCTTGGCAGGTGATTTCCGGTGGCCCTGGAAGTGGACTTTACAAAACCACTGATTCGGGAAAAACCTGGAAAAAAATCCACGAAGGACTTCCTGAAGAAAAAGGAAAAATGGCCATTTCAGTATCCAGAGCAAACTCCAATAAGGTTTACGCTTTGATTGAGAGTGATTCCGAAAAAGATCTAGGCGGTTTATTTGTCTCAGATGATGCAGGTGAAAGCTGGAGCCTTGTGAATAAGGATAATCGACTGACTCAACGAGCATGGTATTACATTGAAGTTTTCGCAGACCCGAATGATGAAAATACGGTTTGGGTTCAAAGTGCACCGATGCTTCAATCAATTGATGGTGGAAAGACATTTGAAGAAATCGATGGGGCACATGGCGATTACCATGATATTTGGTTCAACCCAAAGAACTCCAAAAACATAATCTTGGCAGATGATGGAGGAGGAAGTATCACTTTTAACGGTGGTAAAACTTGGTCTACACAGTCCAATATGCCCACGGCTCAATTTTACCGAATCAACACCGACAATCAATTCCCTTATCGGATTTACGCTGGCCAGCAGGATAATACATCTGTCGTAATCAGTAGCATGGCACTGGGAAGAGGTGGGATTTCACAAGAGCATTGGAATTACTCAGCAGGAGGCGAATCTGCTTTCTTGGCTTTTAATCCAGATGATCCACGATTTGTAATGGGCGGAAGCTACCTCGGGACGATTGAGCTCCTTGATATGGAGTCTGGAGGCTCCACCAATGTGATGATTGCACCTATCCAATACCTTGGAAGAGATGCCTCAGATATGCGTTATCGCTACAATTGGAATGCGCCGATCATCTGGTCACAGCATGAACCAGGCACTTTTTATCATGGTTCACAATATGTCCAGCGTAGTCGAGACAACGGCACGAGCTGGGAAGTCATTTCTCCAGATTTGACCCGAAATGAAAAAGAAAAACAAGGAAAAGGAGGAGTACCCTACACCAATGAAGCAGTAGGTGCAGAGAATTACGGAACCCTCTCTTACCTCATCGAATCTCCCCATGAGAAAGGAGTATTCTATACCGGAAGTGATGACGGCTTGGTTTATCTCACGAAAGACGGAGGTGAAAACTGGACAAACGTAACTCCGAAAGGACTTCAGGAGTCCTTGATCAATGCGATCGAAATCTCCCCTTCTGACCCTGGGACGGCCTACATTGCGACCACTCGGTACAAGTTCAATGATTATACCCCGGCGATGTATAAGACTACTGATTATGGGAAAAGTTGGACAAATATCAGTTCTGGAATTCCTTATGGCGCTTTCACCAGAGTAGTTCGTGAAGATTCTAAAGACAAGAATTTGCTTTATGCAGGGACTGAAAAGGGAATTTACATTTCCAGAAATCGCGGAACATCCTGGGAAGCATTCCAGCTAAATTTACCAGTTACCCCAATTTTAGACTTGAAAATCGCCCATGAGGATTTGGTAGTGGCGACCTCCGGTAGATCATTCTGGATTTTGGATGATTTAAGCTTGGTCAGAGAAATGGAGAAAACGGTACAAGCTCCAAAAATTTATACTCCTGAAATATCTTATCTCGGGAGTTGGTCCAGTCCACTTAGCAGAAGCAATTCTGAATTTGATGGAACTGATCCTTTTGAAGGAGTAAATCCTGCAAATGGGGTAGTACTCTATTATCACTTGCCTGAAAATACCACCGATTCCACCAAAGTTAGTCTGGAAATCCGTGATGAGTCTGGCAACTTGATTCGAAGTATCAGCTCAGTAAAAGATTCCGAATTTCAATCCTATCCAGGTGGACCAAGTCCTGAGCCCCTGCTTTCAGTAAAAAAAGGAATCAACCGATTTGTTTGGGACATGCGCTATCCGACCATGCCGGGAATTCCTACTGCCTATCTCGAAGCGAGCTATCGAGGCCACCAAGTGATGCCAGGCACTTATAAAGTAACATTTACAGCTGGGAGCCAAGTTTCAGAAACTTCGGCTAGCGTCACAGCAAATCCTCTTTACGAAGTCACTATGGCCGATTATCAGGAGTATGATGCTTTCATGAAAGCTCGGGAAGCTGAATTAACTGAAATGCACGACATGGTCAATCAGCTAATGGACTATCAAACCCAACTGAAAGCACAATTGGTAAAGACCAAAGGGAAAGAAGAGTTCAAGAGTCTTAACGAAACTGGGAATACCCTGCAAAAGAGTCTTCAGGCTTGGGATGAAAAAATGATTCAGCGGAAATCCACAGCTTATGATGACGTGGAGAACTTTCCTAACAAGTTTACCGCAAACTACTTGTATATGATCAATCAAACTGAAAGCTCGATTCCTAAAGTAAATAAAGGCTCAAAAGATCGTTACGCCGAACTTTGGGAAGAATGGAAAGTGCTGAAGGCAGAAGGTGAAAAACTTTTGACCAAGGAGATCCCTGCTTTCAATGAGAACGCTCAAGAAGCAGGAGTGGGAGTTCTTTTTATAAAATAAGCTCTACCCAAACTGATTATAAAGCCTGTTTTCTACCGGAAACAGGCTTTATTTTTTTGAATCCTGCCCTAGCCATTCTTAGGATTCCAAATAAAATTCGGTTTAGATCAATTTACTTTCCTCCCATATTCTCAAAATAGAATTATCAATCTATTCAAGAAATTAGTAGAAGTGTGGATAATCTAGTATCAGCGATCTATGAATATTTTCTGAGATCTTTCAATTTTCAACTTCTCACTTTAACCCTGAAACTCTCAGGCAACTGGTCTTTAATCCTTCACACTTTAAATTTCTGACTTTTCATGTGTTTATAATTAAAATTTCTTAGTTCATCCTGAATAGGATCTCGAGGGGTTTATAATCATCCCCCTGTGTGTCGGCCGCTCGTCATGGGTATTTCATATCTACATTTGTCCTCCATGACTCAGGAAAGTCTCAGCCCTAAAATCAAGCTTTATCTTCCCATTATTTTGGCAACTTCCATTTTTATGCAGATGCTGGATTCGACCATCCTGAACACCTCCCTCCCTGCTATTGCAAAAGATCTAAACGAGTCACCACTGAATATGCAAAATGCAATCATCAGTTATGTACTGACTATTGCTTTGCTTATGCCAATCAGTGGGTATTTGGCAGATAAATTTGGGACCAAAAGGATCTTTATCCTTTCATTGTTCCTTTTCGCTTTGGGCTCCCTTTTCTGTTCACTTTCCCAAAACTTGAATCAGCTGGTTTTATCTCGCGTATTACAGGGTGTAGGTGGAAGTTTGATGACACCGGTGGGCAGACTGACTTTGATTAATTCTTTTCCAAAAAAAGAATTGGTCCAAGCCATGAACTATGCGATTGTCCCAGCCTTGATCGGCCCTGTTTTAGGTCCATTGGTCGGAGGATATTTGGTGGACTATTTCACTTGGCACTGGATCTTCCTAATCAATATTCCAATTGCCCTTGCGGGGATTATATTAAGCATTCGCTTCCTTCCGGATTATTCCTCGGAGCATCCTGAGTTGGATATCAGAGGCTTTTTGCTTTTTGGAGCTGCTTCTTTCTTACTCTCCGTGGCGCTGGAATTTCTGGGGAATTCCTTCCAAATTACGCCAATTCTGATGTCCCTTATGGCAGGGTTTCTTTTGCTTTACTTTTATTATCGCCATGCCAAAAAACAAGAAAACCCCATTTTCCCTTTGGAGCTTTTTCAGGTCAGAACCTTCCGTGTTGGTATTTTAGGTAATATGATCACTAGACTAGGAATCAGCTCCGTACCACTCCTCCTTCCTTTGATGATACAGATTGCTTATGGCCAATCTGCAGTTGTGTCCGGTTGGATAGTGGCACCGATGGCACTGACCGCCATGTTTGGGAAATCTGTAGTGATTCCTATTTTGAACCGAATAGGGTATAGAAAGACTCTTTTAGCCAACACCTTAATTATTGGGTTTCTCATCTGTACCCTCGCCATTCCGGGTTTGGGATTCTCTATCTATTGGCATCTACCTCTGATTGCCTTGCTTGGTTTTTTCAATTCCATCCAATTTACCTCCATGAACAGCATTGCAATTGCCAACCTTAGACCTTACCATACCAGTAGTGGCAATTCTTTGGTTTCTGTCAATCAACAACTTGGGATGGGTTTCGGAATAGCTTTTGGATTGGTTGTCCTCAAACTTTTCCAAGGAGATGTCCGATTGGTTCAAACGGAAATTCACCAGTCATTTCGCTATACATTTTTAGTGATTGGAAGCTTAACTATGCTCTCCGGCTTAGTTTTTCGTCGACTCCATGTACGAGATGGAGACAACTTGAAAAGTATAACTTAACAGAATTTTACCTCTGATAAAGGTTAAATTCCATTTTATTCCCAGCTTTAAATTTTAGACTCGAACGATTCAATTCAACTTACTTTCGAGAGTCAACAAGAACCTCTAATCCCGAATCCTTTCCAAATAAAATTCTGTTCCGGCCATTTTACTTATCTTTGCACTCTCAAATATGAAGTGAAAAAAGGATTTCCGATCCATTTTCTCCTTTGCTTCTGCGATTCCAAACCTATCCCACTTATGAAAAAGTATTTTAACCTCTTTGATTTCAGCCAAAGAGTGGATTACAAAACAGAAGTCCTTTCAGGCCTTACTGTCGCGATGGCATTGATTCCAGAGGCAGTCGCTTTTGCGTTAATTGCCGGACTTTCTCCACTGACTGGACTCTATGCTGCATTTATGATGGGATTGGTCACCTCTATTTTAGGCGGTCGGCCTGGAATGATCTCCGGAGCTACTGGCGCAGTTGCTGTGGTAATCGTTTCACTTGCTGCTATTCACGGAGTAGAATATGTCTTTGCCGCAGTAGTGTTAGCAGGAAT
>Ga0136655_1000650_pt1 | contig 15760 bp, 9 predicted proteins | sample CPBDNA_2_FD_94863 | JGI IMG/M metagenome (GOLD analysis project Ga0136655, IMG submission 94863) | Freshwater to marine salinity gradient microbial communities from Chesapeake Bay, USA - CPBay_Spr_15_0.8_DNA (version 2) | ecosystem: Environmental > Aquatic > Marine > Coastal | place: USA... | reverse complement strand
TTATTTCGCTGAAGCTCGAATTCGTTTTTCACTTTCGGGAAATACAACACTCCCGTCAAGTTGAATGGATAATCCACATTCAAGTGAATCCAGAAAAGCGGATCTTCCGACATCGGATAGAGCTCCTTGTAGAATTTGAGGTAGTCCTCATCCGTCAGATCACTTGGAGATTTGGTCCAGATAGGTGCAGTAGTATTGATGATGTTATCGATCTCAACTGACTTCCATTTCTTCTCCCCTTTATCGTCCACTCCATCTTCTTCAGATTCGGTCTTGGTACCAAACTTGATCGGCACAGGCAGGAATTTGGCATATTTATCTAAAATCCCTTGAAGCTTCCACTTGTCGATAAACTCTTCTGAGTCTTTGTTGACATGCAAAATGATATCAGTTCCTCGAGTTTTGCGCTTTCCTTTTGAGATCTCGAAGCTAGTCGAGCCATCACAAGTCCACTTAGCTGCCTCAGCGCCTTCTTGGTAGGAAAGGGTGTTGATCTCCACTTTGTCTGCCACCATGAATGCGGAATAGAAACCCAAACCAAACTTACCAATGATCTCATTGGCATCTTTAGCATCTTTGAATTTCTCTACAAACTCTTCTGCGCCGGAGAAAGCCACCTGATTGATGTACTTCTTGATCTCCTCGGCAGTCATTCCTAGCCCTTTGTCGGAAATAGTGATGGTTTTCTTTTTTTCATCAAAGCTTACTTCGACAGTCGTGTCTCCAAGTTCTCCTGTGTACTGACCTAATGTCGCAAGTCGTTTGATTTTTTGCGTCGCATCAACAGCGTTCGCTACAAGTTCCCTAAGAAAAATCTCATTGTCTGAGTAAAGGAACTTCTTGATAATCGGGAAAATATTCTCGGTATGGATCGAGATGGTACCTTTTTCCTGCATGGCTATGAATTAGTTTGTGTTAAAATTTCATTTTGTACCAAGCCCAATTGCAAGGGTTGTTCCATTTCGAAAAAAGTGACAAGATGACAGAATCCGATGTGTGATATAGGATTTGAAATTTTTGATTTAAATCTTACATCTGAAATCAAAAATCATAAATTCCTATCTTTGGCTATGCTTAAAGAAATCTCCGTTCTCATCCAAAAGGAACTCCGACTTGAATGGCGGCAGAAGTATGCACTGAATGGGATTCTACTCTACGTGGTATCTGCGGTATTTATAACTTATTTGAGCGTAGGAGCAAAATCAGGTAATCTTTCCATCAATTCTTGGAATGCCTTGTATTGGATTATTATACTTTTTTCGGCTGTGAATGCGGTAGCCAAAAGCTTTATCCAAGAGCATCAAGGCCGGCAACTCTACTATTACATGATTGCCTCACCGGAAGCCATTATTCTTTCCAAAATGATTTACAACACTGGGCTGACTTTGGTTTTGGCTTTGTTGGGCTATGCTGTTTTTTCTGTGATTTTGGGAAATCCAGTTCAGGATCAAGGTTTGTTTTTACTCAATCTCATTTTGGGATCAATCGGCTTTTCCGCTAGCTTGACCATGGTCAGTGGGATTGCATCCAAAGCCGGAAATAATGCCACCTTAATGGCAATCTTGAGCTTCCCTGTCATCATCCCTATACTTTTAATGGCGATTCGGATTTCCAAAAATGCATTAGACGGTTTGGACTGGAGTGTGAGTACAGATAAGCTTTTAGCATTGGCAGCGATCAATGCAATTGTAGCGGTGACGGGGTATATATTGTTTCCGTATTTGTGGAGATCTTAAAACTTCACCATTCAAAATTCATTAATCGATGGTCAATATTTGGGATTGCAAAGTTGCAAAACTGAAAGACTGGAAGATTGGAAAATGGTTTTCCAGAACGATTTGTTGAGAATTAAATGAGTGAAGTTCTCGGGATCTCGTATTTCCTAATTCCTCTATCATCAATGCCTTCAAAAGACTTCAGAAAAACAGCCCTTTTCAGGAACTTATGCCGTATTTTTAGACTTGAATCAGCAAAAAGACTCTATGCGCCAATCTTGGTGGAAAATAATAGCTATTGCCCTGCTGCTATATACTTTAGCCGCGGGATTACTAATGGACGCTCCTCGTCTTCCAATCCTTAATGAGACGATTCGAGCTTTGCACTTCCACGTGACCATGTGGTTCGGTATGATTTTGATGCTCGTGGCAGCAGTTTATTACAGTATCAAGTACCTCAGAACTAATGATATTCTTTGTGATGATTTGGCTATCGAATTCACTAACGCCGCCATTCTTTTCGGTGTATTGGGAATTACCACCGGAATGCTTTGGGCAAAATTCACTTGGGGTGATTATTGGAGTGGTGACCCGAAGCAAAATGCCTCTGCCATCGGTTTGTTGATGTATTTCGCCTACTTAATTCTCAGAAATTCGCTAACCGACACGCAACAACGAGCTCGGATCGGTGCCATCTATAACATTTTCGCTTTTGCGGCATTTATACCTTTGATCTTTGTATTACCTAGATTGACTGATAGTCTTCATCCGGGAAATGGTGGAAATCCTGGTTTCAATGCCTATGATTTGGACTCCAACCTTCGAATGATTTTCTATCCCGCGATTATTGGATGGACTCTTTTAGGCACTTGGATCGCCACATTGAGAGTACGAGCAAGAAGAATCGAACGAACCCTGGAAGATCGCTTCCTTAATTCATAACCTATGAAAAAATTAGTAACAATCGCTTTATTAGTTTTTAGTCTTTCAGCTTTGGCACAGGAAAAAACTCCGGTAACAGCGGCAGATTATTCGAACTCCACTGTAGAAATGGCGGATGTGATGAGATCGGAAGGAAAAATATACGTGTTAGTTGGAATCATTGTAATCATTTTCGCAGGTATCACCGTTTACCTGATCAATATTGATCGGAAGATCAGCAAACTTGAAAGGAACCTTCCTTCTTAAATTAAAACTATGAAAAAAGGACATATAATCGGACTGGGAATCATTGCCATCGCTATAGTCATAATTATGACCTCAATAGGAGATGCGAGTAGCTATGAAAGCTTCACCACAGCCCTAGAAATGAAAAAAGATGGCGACGATAAACCCATCCACGTAGTTGGGCATCTTAAGAAAGATACTGCTGGAGAAGTCGTGGGATTAAATGTCCGAGAAGACAAGGTGTCTTTCACCTTCATGTTGATTGATAATGAAGGAATCGAGCAAGAAGTGTTTTACAATGAGCCCGTACCGGCAGACTTTACCCGTTCTGAATCTGTCGTGGTGATCGGTGCATATAGAAATGAAGAGATTTTCATAGCAGATAAAATCCTGATGAAATGTCCATCCAAGTATCAGGAGACTGAAGTGCAGGCGGCAGGAATGTGAGTAAGAGCAGCAGAATTCAATAAATCATGATCAATAACTTTGTAGGAAATCTTGGCCATCTGATGACCATTGTAGCTTTCGTAAGCGCAATTGTTACGGCCTACGCATATTATAATTATTTCAAAGCTAACGAACTTGAAAAGGCGGGTTGGCGGCGATTTAGCCGGATCAGTTTTGCTGTTCATGGTATTTCGGCGACGCTGATTGCTTTTTCGCTTTTTGAAATCATTTACAATCACCGCTTCGAATACTTCTATGCCTATTCGCATTCGAGCAAAGCCTTGCCCGTTCACTACATGATCTCCAGTTTTTGGGAAGGTCAGGAAGGGGCATTTATCCTTTGGATTTTCTGGAATGTGGTTCTGGGCGCAATCCTTATTCGTGTAAACAAGGTCTGGGAAGCTCCGGTGATGATTGTTTTTGCCTTGGTACAAGCCTTCCTAGTATCGATGATTCTAGGTGTGGTAATCGGAGATTTGAAAATCGGAAGTTCGCCATTTATCCTTCTTCGCGACGCAACCCAAGCCCCTATCTTCCAAATGAATCCGGATTTCGTGCCAGAAGATGGTACAGGTTTGAATCCGCTGCTTCAAAATATTTGGATGGTAATCCATCCGCCTACACTATTCTTAGGCTATGCTTCGACTCTGGTCCCTTTCGCATTTTTGATGGGCGGATTGGTAACCAAGCGCTATTCCGAGTGGATTCGTCCAGCTTTGCCTTGGGCCATTTTCTCCGCTATGATTCTTGGTATGGGAATCATCATGGGTGCTTATTGGGCCTATGTGACTTTGAATTTTGGAGGATATTGGAATTGGGATCCGGTAGAAAACGCAGTCTATGTCCCTTGGCTGATCATGGTAGCCGCCATCCATACGATGATTACCTTTAAGAAAAGTGCAACCGCGCTGAAGACCTCAATCGTCTTAGTGATTTTGTCTTTCATTTTGGTGCTTTATGCGACTTTCTTGGTTCGATCTGGAGTCTTAGGCGATTCTTCAGTCCATTCATTTACAGATTTGGGCCTTTCTGGGCAATTGCTGATCTATATGCTTTTCTTCGCAGTCATTGCTATTTTCCTTTCCGCAAGGGCATGGAAGCATATCCCAACTTCGGACAAAGAAGCCTCCGTCTATTCCCGTGAATTTTGGATTTTCATAGGTGCTACGACATTAGGATTGATGGCTTTTCAGGTAATCTTACCCACCTCAATTCCAGTCTGGAATGCCATCGTAGAAGGCTTTGGAGGAATCTCTAACATGGCTCCTCCTGCGGATCAAATAGAATTCTACACCAAATTCCAATTGTGGTTTGCAGTAGTCTTAGCGCTATTGACAGCCGTTGGCCAATTCTTCTGGTGGCAAAAAATTGATGCAAAAGCGCTGAAAGATGCCTTAGTGACTCCATACATTATTTCAGTCTTGATCTCAGCAGGGATCATCGTGCTTACAAAAGTTTATGATTGGCAATACATCATCGTAGTGCTTGCAGGAACATTCACCATTACTGCCAATTCGGTTATTCTTTTTAGGTTATTAAGGAAAGCCACTTTCAAACTTGCTGGAGGGTCATTAGCGCATATCGGTTTAGGAATGGTATTGATCGGCATCATGTTTAGCTCTGGCTATTCGGATGTCATTTCGATCAACATGTCAGGTTTGACCTACTCAAATAGCTGGGAGGACGAGCTGAACAAGGAGCATGTGCTGCTATGGATCAATAAGCCCACGCAGATGAAAGACTATACGGTAATCTACCGAGGACGTAAGAAAAAAGTGGTAGGTATCCCGGAATATGTTCCTGCTAAACTCTTGGAATCTACTGACAATGTCAATGAAGCTATTGCCTTAGCCGATTACAAAGACTATTTCAAAAAAGGTGATATGGTCAATTTGGTACTTGAAGAGAATGACTATTTCAATGTCGAATACTACCAAAATGAGACTTTGAAATTCTCACTGAATCCTATGTCCCAATTCAATGAAGGAATGGGAGGATTGATTTCATCGCCAGATTCTAAAATCTACTTCGATGAAGATCTCTATACCTATGTGGCAGCAATGAATGATCATTCTGATCCAGACTGGAAAGAAGATGAAATCTACGAGGCTGCACCCGGAGATCAATTCCATGTCGCAGACTTTGTTACTTATTTCGATGGAGCAGAGGTTCTCAAAGAAATCGATGGTTATGTCTTGCAGGAAGGAGATGTCGCAGTGAAGGCAAAGCTTCGAATATTGGATTATGATGTGGAAAAATTACTAGAGCCGACTTTCATCATCCGAAATAATCAAGTAGGTAAAATACCTGTGATTGACTCCGAACTTGGGTTAAAAATCAGTTTGGAGAATATCCTTCCAGAAGACAATAAATTTGTATTCAAGGTAAATCAATATCAAAAAGATTATGTGGTCATGAAAGCCATAGTCAAGCCATATATCAATGTACTCTGGGTGGGTACGATCATTATGCTGATTGGATTCTCAGTTGCCATCTTCAGAAGGTTTGACGAATTTAAAAAGATGCGAGACAAAGGACTGGAAGTTTAAAGTCAGAGGCCTGAAACTCGAAAAAAAAAGAATTAAGCATACACATTAAAAGCTCGACTAATCGTCGAGCTTTTTTTATTTAAACTAAGAATAGTACAATTAAACATCTTCCTATTTAGAATTTTTTTAAGTAAAGTTATTTGATTCAATCGCTTAGAATTTTTTTTTATTCCCCAATAATATCCCTAATTTCCTTTTAGAGATACCCTAGAATTGGATTTTCCTAAGTCCAGAAACCCTCTTCTGGAATTATTTTCTGTCAACCACGGTCTTCAATCATTTTTAGCTTTGAACAGATGAACTATAAATTACCCAGGTCCCTGATGCGAACGCGTCGTAAAGAAATAAGTGATTTAGAACTCGAAGTCCTAGAAGGGAAAATCCCCTCAGACATTAGTGGTCAGGCATATTTTATGGTCCCCGCGGGAGATTGTGAGGATGGAGAAATAACCAAAGCCGATGCTGCAGTACTTGGCGGAGATGGAATGATTCTTAAGCTTGATTTTAGCCGAATTGAAAAAGTCTTTTTCACCTTCAAATTCAGTAAGTCAGAGAGTTTTTTGATAGATGAAGCAACTTATCAGAAATACCAGTTTGATTCTTCCGGACAAAAGAAAAAAAATCCGTTCTACAAATTCCATTTTAGTGATTTCGGACTTGGGAGGATGAGTTTCATAATGGGAATGCGCAATAGATTGAATACTGCAATCACCCCAATTCAATTCAAAGGAGAGCCCAACCCTAGAATAGTTGTATGCACTGATGACGGTAGACCCTACATCTGTGATCCGAAATCTTTAGAAACTATCACACCAATCGGAGAACTTGAAGAATGGGAGGCGATGATGGGAGCTGGGAAAAAACTCTTTGGAAGAACATTTGGTGTTCAGCCCTTCCCGCTAATTATGGCCACTGCTCACCCTGTTTTTGACCCAAAGACTGATGAATTTTTTGGAGTAAACTATGGTAGAGCTTTTACAGATACTATCAAAAATATCGGTGTCATCAATTCAAAAATTGAGTCCCTTAAGGACTTGCTGTTACTGATTCTAATTGAACTGCCAAAAGCCATTATTTTGATTTTTTTTGGTGTAGTTCTCTCTTTAACAAATTTAATTAGTTCGTTTACGACGGGAAAAAATATTAGACGATTTACCCAAATTTTCACTTGGGATGGAAAAGGCAAGTTTAAAAAAGTCAACCTAATTCTAAAAAACGGGAAGAACGTAGTCATAAAACAGACGCTCCATCAAATTTCGGTTACAGAAAACCATGTCATTCTGTTAGACGCTTCATTCAAATTCACCCCTGACCAGATTATAAATAGTCTTAGACCTTTTCGAAAAGCAGACAATTTTCTGTCCCGATTATTTGAGAAAAGCTTACGATGGCTAATGACTGCTCCGATGGTGCCAAACGCTCAGTTTTACTTTGTCGAACGAAAAGCAATAGAAGAAGCGCTTTCAAAAACTCCGAATCCCCAAATCCCAGATGTATTGGCTACAGCCACAGAACTGCCTTTTGAGACGCTTCACTTCCTGACAAATTACAGGGAAGAAAAAGGTCTGATCACCATGCATCTTGCCCACAACAATGCTGCATGCCTTGCTGAGTGGCTTCGCCCGTATGATAAAATGTATACCGGCAAAAAGTATAATTTATGGCAAAAATTGACTGGGTTTGGAAAAACACCCATACCAGAGGATCTTCTCGGAATGATCGCCGTAGGTCAAATGGATGTGAGTAGAATCGAAAAAGTGGAGATTGATCCAACTACTGGGAACCCCAATCGATCTACCAATCTAATGAGTTTTGGAAATACCGACCCTCACTCAAAAGGCCCTGAATCTATCCCTAACACATTTAATTTGAGCTTTTACGCATATAGAGATCAGACCACCGTAAAGGCTTTGCCAGATAAGATTGAGGATATTTATTGGATGTGTAGTGGGCTTTTCCCGGAAGCACTTACAGAATTTATTCATAAAATGTATCGGAACTATGAGCATCGAGTGATGTCCATCGAACTTTTCGATCAGATTACTAAAGAAGGAAAGCCAAGCAACCTAATTCGTGTGAATAGTGATAGCATGCAAATTGAAGACAGTTATATTTTCAAGCATACACAAGTAGGGATGTCACCTCAATTTATTTCAAGAAAAGGGTCACAAAGTGGGTCACAAAATGGATACATTATTTGTACAGTTTATACCTATGTAGTCGCTCAAAAACCTGATCAAATCGAGTGTGAATTTTGGCTTTTTGACGCTACGAATCTTCACCAAGGCCCTATTTGTAGAATGGGACATAAAGAAGCAATATTTGGAATGACACTCCACAATGCCTACACCGAAACTGCCGAACGACCAAATCCAATGGGCTATCTAGTAGACATTGAAAAAGAATTGAACGCACGACTTTCTTATAAAAAAGACGCTAAATTAAATAAGCTATTTGAAGAGCAAGTCTATCCTTATTACCAAAAGACGCGAAGTTGATGAATTTAATACCTGGGTACAGCGTAAGCGAATTAGTCTATGAAGATGAAATATGTATCATTTGCCGGGTTAATAGTGGAGATACTAAAAAAACATTTTTAGCCAAAACCCTAAAAAATCCAACCCTGACACATCAGGAGATTGCCAATTTCAAGCATGAAGTGCGAGTTCTTCAAGAGAATGATATCAAAGGAGTCCCAAAAGTTGTTTCTAATCTTGAGGATCAGGGCTCTTTCACCATTCTTTCAGAAGATTTCAAGGGAATCACTCTTATGCGGTATATCGCTGATAATAAGATTTCACTTGCCATCTTTTTTGATATCGCAATCCAAATCGCCACTGTTATCTCAGAGATTCATTCCAAAGGATTGGTTCACAAAAGTATAAATCCATCAACAATTCTTTATTCACCAAAGACCAGCGAACTGCGAATAATTGACTTCAGTACATCTAGTAGTGCCAAAAGCGAAGTTTTAAGTAGCGCGACCAGTCAGCCCTTGAAATATTCACTTCCCTATATGTCTCCTGAGCAAACTGGACGTCTCAACCAGAGCTTAGATTATCGGACTGATTTTTATTCATTAGGAGTAGTCCTTTACGAATTGGCTACCGGCAGACTTCCATTCCAAGCGAAAGACCTTCTGGAACTGGTCCATGCGCAAATTGCCTTAATGCCGGAAAATCCCTCAGAGGTAAACCCCTCTTTCCCGAAACAAGTCTCCAACTTAATTTTAAAACTGATGGCGAAAAGTAGTGATGATCGCTACCAAAATCCAACAGGTTTAATCCATGATTTGATGAGTTGTAAAGAGGCCTATCGGGCTAAAGGATTCATTCCGGAGTTTGTTCTTGGCGAGTTGGATTATAGCGACCAACTTCGAATTCCTGACAAGCTTTATGGACGAGATAAAGAACTGAGACTTCTGAAAAATGCAATCAATGAAGTTTTCATTGGAGCTCATACAAATGTATTTATCAGCGGAGAGGCGGGAGTTGGAAAAACAAAACTGGTCAATCAATTGAAGCTAGAAGTGCTCTCAAAAGGAGGTCAATTTGTAGAGGCAAAGTTTGATCAATTCAACAAGAATGTTCCCTATGCGGGGATTGTGGCTGCTTTCGAAGATTTAATCAATCAGCTCCTTCAAGAAAGCGATGCGCAGCTGGATCGGCTGAGATCGCTATTTCAAAAGTCCTTGGGACAAAATTTGGGATTATTAGTGGAACTGATTCCCTCCGCACGAATCATTTTTGGAGACTTGCCTCCTATTCAAATTTTACCGGGGAAAGAATCTGAAAATAGATTTCGATTAACACTGCGGACCTTTCTAAACGTTTTTTCTGATAACGTCCGCCCACTCACTGCATTTCTTGACGATATACAATGGGCAGATACGGGGAGCCTTAACCTACTCAAATGGCTAATTGAAAATGCTTCATCTAAGCATATCTTATTCATTACGGCTTACCGAAATGATCAAACGAGCCAAAACCCTGCTTTTGAACAGTGGCTAAAAGAAATTGATTTAGATAGTTTGAAGACTTCATTTTCAATTGAACTCTTCCCCTTGGTGAAAAAGGATGTCCAAGAATTAATTTCAGAAACCCTTCTTCGAAATCAAAAGGAAGTGAAAAGCTTGTCAGATTTAATTTTCCAAAAAACTGCAGGAAATCCTTATTTCATTAGTGAAATACTTCGGCAAATTCAGGATAAAGGCCTCCTGTCAATCGAGCTTACGTCCGGTAAAGCACAATGGACTTGGAAAGAAGATCAAATCGCTAATCTAACCATCACCGACAATGTTGTGGACTTGGTTCTTCAGCGAACAAAAACACTTAGCCAAAGCTGTATCGATGTATTGAGCGTGGCTTCCTGTATCAATAAGACTTTTGAGTTTAATACTCTTAAAGAGGTCTTGAAAGATAGTCCCCAGGAGGTACTGGGTCAATTATTACAAGAAGCAATGGAATCAGAGTTGATCTATCCTATAGATGACAATCACCGCTACATTGCTATACCCAATATAAATCTCAATGCCCGATTTAGCTTTGCTCATGATCGTGTACAACAAGCTTTTTATGCTATTTACCCCGAGGAAGAAAGTCGAAAAACTCATTTAATCTTAGCAAAACTGGGCATTAATAATCTGACCCAACCTGAACTCACTAATGATTTGTTAAATATTGCAGCTCATTATGTAATCGCACACCCGATTTTAAAAGATCCGGAGGACTCTTTCCAAGCCGCATTATACCTCACAAAAGCAGGGGTAAAAACTAAAGAAAATAACGCTCCGGCAGCGGAATTTCTAGACATCGCAATTTCACTTTTACCTAAAAATTCCTGGGAAAACTATCCGGAAGTCACCTTCCAAGCTTTTATCACATTAGCCGAAAGTGAGTTTATCCAAGGAAAACTTGAGCGCTCCGAAAAACTTTTTCAAACTATTGAGAAAGAAAGTAAAGTACAAAGTCAGCAAATCAAGGCGATAGGATTAAAGATGATTTTATACATATTCTCTTTACGATTTGAGGAGGCAATTCATGAAGGGAAAAAGGCACTTCTAATAAATAATTATTCGCTGAAACAGGCTACAGAAGAAAATATTGGTGCGGGTATGGGTGAAATACTTGGCATTTTAGGAAGCCGAAAACCCACCGAATTAATCCAACTCAATCGATTAACTGAAGAAGTCGACCTTCTCAACAATGATATTCTAGCTATTATTCTCCCTTCCGCCTTTTTATCAGGAAATGGTAATCTTTGGACAATTACCGTCTTAGAAGTGACCAAAATTCTATTGACAAAAGGGCTATCGCTTTCAGGCGCATTGGGTTTGAGTAGCTTCGGAATGATTATGGGCTCTATTTTAGGAGATAAAATAAAGGCATTTGAACTTGGCGAAGTGGCTTTAGAAATCACAAAAAAACTTGGTGACCCATCAAAAAATGGCCAGTTAAATTTTGTGTCTGGCGCATTCCTCTCTCCATGGGTGAAGGAGTACAGCTATGTCGTAAATGAACTTAATGAGTCAATTACCAACAGTCTAAAATATGGTGATTTGGCTTACATGGGCTATAGCATTCAGGTCAAATGTGGCATGGCACTCTATCACGCAAGACCTCAAGTAGAATTTCTCCAGCTGATCGACCAGATGAAACCATTGGTCAAGTCTTCTAGAATGCCGGATACGGAGATAATCATCGCGGCTTATGAAGAAATATTAGTAAATGAGGTTAATGGCCATTCGAATGAAGGGACCTTGCTTGGCAAACCCCAGCAAGAAAAAATCGGAGAGTTACTTGGATTAAAAATGTTCAATGCTGTTGGCCTTATTCTAAATCTTCAAAATATCAATCATGTAATTCACAATAGGTACGAAGAGACCATAGAAGCATTTGGACTGCTCAGTCAGTTGGAGGAGGCATTTTTTGCCAATATTATGGTAGTCATCAAAAATACTTTTTATGTTGTGGCTAAAGCACAAATCGGACTCTCTCTTGAAGGCGAGGAAAGAGAAATTTTAATCAAGGAACTTAGGACAATTTTAGAATCGGTAAAATCTCAAAATCAAGCGAATAATAAACTTTTCAGAAATAGTATCGCCCTGATGGAAGCGATGGTTGAATGGTTAGATTCCGGTGAGGAAGCAGGAATAAAATCACTTGAAATCGCGCTAACTATTGCTCAGGAAACTTCTAACCTTCGAAACGCTGCGCTAATCAGTGAGTTCCTATTTAGAATTTTTTTAAAGCAAGGCAAAGCAAGTCTGGCAAAGAGCCATTTCTCAGGCGCTATATCCAATTACGCTGCTTTTCAATCCAACAAAAAAGTTGATGATTTGAAATCAGAATTCCCTCAGTTGGCTCTCCAAATCCAACAATCAAGTGGCAGAAATCCATTTATGGCTGGTGAACAAATCGATTATCTCAGTATAATTAAAAGTAATCAAGTGCTCAATGGGGAGATGGATATTGAGACTTTGGTGAAAAATTTCTTGAATATCTCAAAAGAAAATGCTGGTGCTCAGCGAGGCAAATTCCTGCGAAAAATAAATGGGGAATGGATAACTACCGCTCAAAATGGGGAATGGAATATTCTCCCTATCGAGACCCGCTTACCTTTTGCAATTATTAATTTTGTAGAGCACACAAGAGAAATCACAGTCATCGATGATGCCACTAACGATGAAAAATTTTCCAAAGACCCATATATCATTTCAAATGACCTGAAGAGTCTTATCTGTGTTCCTATTAAGTTTAGGGCGCATCTAAAAGGAATAATTTACCTTGAAAATAATCTGACCTATGGGGCTTTTGGGAATAGTGCGAAAGAGTTACTCAACTTACTCAGCACTCAAATTGGTATTAGTATAGAGAACTCAGAACTCTATGCTTCTCTTGAAGAAAACAATAGAAATCTTGAGTTAAAAGTAAAAGAACGGACGAGTGAGCTTAATAAGCTCTATTCTGAAAATGAAATGCTGCTGTTAAATATGCTGCCTAGTAATATAGCGCAGCGATTAAAGGCCGGAGAGACCTACATCGCAGATAATTACGAAAATGTTAGCGTCATTTTTTTAGACATCGTCAACTTCACCACAATTTCAGAAAAGCTAAGTCCGAAAAAGCTGGTCGTGGTGATTCATGAATATTTTAAACTATTCGATGAAATATTCGAAAAATATGGCTTAGAAAAAATCAAAACTATTGGCGATGCATATTTAGCTGTCTCTGGTATCCCCAATTCAGAAAGTGATCATGCTCAAAAATGTGTTTTGGCGGCAAAAGAATTGATGAATATTATAAATAAAAAATATGAAGAAGGTGGGCTTTTTGAAATTCGGGTAGGAATAAGTTCAGGTCCTGTCGTTGCTGGAATAGTAGGTGTGAAAAAATTTGCTTACGACATTTGGGGTGATACTGTAAATACAGCTGCAAGAATGGAGCAAAACTCCAAACCTAGTAAAATCAACATCTCAGGAAGCACGCATGAATTAATAAAAAATACAATCCCTTGTACTTACAGAGGTAAAATAGCTGCCAAAAATAAGGGAATGATAGATATGTATTTTGTCGATTAATATCTTAGATCATTCCCAAGATATCTTCCAAATACTCTCTGCTATTCGATAGCCTAGGCACTTTATGCTGACCTCCAAGCTTCCCACGCTTCCCCATCCACTTCTCAAAAAGTCCGGATGGCGCATGGTGAATAATTGGAGCTACTAGCGCAAGATCTTTATACCGCTTAGCATCATAATCAGAATTAATCTCTCGGAGATGCTGATCCAATAAGGCATCAAATTTTGCTTTATCCGAAGGCTCTTTCTGAAATTCGATCACCCACTCATGGGTTCCTTTTGCGCTTGAATTTTCGAAATAGACTGGAGCAGCTGTGAAGTTAGCTATAGTAGCCTCAGTATGTTCTGCCGCATATTGAATCGCTTTCTCTGCATTCTCTACGATTACTTCTTCCCCAAATGCATTGAGGAAATGTTTCGTCCGACCTGAAATTCGGAATCGATAAGGTTTTGTTGAAGTGAATTTTAGGGTATCGCCAATTTTGTATCGCCACAAGCCACCATTGGTACTTATGACCATGGCATAATTGACTTCTTCTTCGACTTCCCAGAGCGGGATTACTTTTGGATGATCACTCATCCAATCTTCCATTGGGATAAACTCATAGAAAATCCCATAATCTAGCAGAAGCAATAATTCATCAGATTCCTTTTGATCCTGAAGACCAAAGAAACCCTCCGAAGCATTGTATGTCTCCATGTAGCGCATTTTCTCTGACGGGATCAATTCTTTGAATAGGCTTCGATAAGGCCCAAAAGCTACGGCCCCATGGAAAAAAATCTCCAAGTTCGGCCAAACTTCCAAGATATGTTTCGCCTTTTTGATTTCTAAGATTCGTTGCAAAAGGACTATGGTCCAAGTAGGTACACCAGCAATGCAAGTAACATCCTCATCCATCGTCTCACGAGCCATCTTCTCGATTTTGGCCTCCCACTCACTCATGAGGGCTGTTTCTAAGGAAGGTGTACGGACAAATTGTGCCCAAATTGGAAGATTTTGCATCATTACAGCAGAGATATCTCCAGCTCGAGCAGTTCCTTGAGGGTTCAGGGGATTTTTCTCTAACGTGCCTCCGATAGTTAAGCTTTTTCCCGCGAAAAGTTTTGAATCCGGGTAATTCGCTACGTAAAGTGAAAGCATGTCCTTACCACCTTTATAATGGCATTCTTCCAGACTTTCGGTCGTAACAGGAATGTACTTGCTTCGGCTGGATGTGGTTCCCGATGATTTAGCAAACCATTCAATATCCGTATTCCAAAGTACATTTTGGCTCCCTCTCATCGTCTTATCGATGTAAGGCTTGATACTTTCGTAATCGTGAATAGGTACTTTATTCACAAAGTCATCGTAATTCCGAATCGAGGCGAAGTCAAATTCTTTTCCAAATTCGGTTCGTTTTCCGGCTTCAATCAAATCTTTAAAAATGATTTGCTGAACCTCTATGGGATTTTTCTTAAAATTTTCTATTTGACCCAGCCGATTCTTAAAAATCCAGGTCATAAAGGTATTGAGTACCTCCATCAGTTAAAAGTTTTACGTTTCAACACAAACTGACTTCCTAGATACACTTTTCTTACTTGCTCATCTGCTGCCAATTCCTCCGCTGTACCAGCTTTCAATAATTTCCCTTCAAACATCAGATAAGCCCGATCTGTAATCGAGAGTGTCTCATTCACATTGTGATCCGTGATCAGAATCCCGATGTTTTTGGTCTTTAACTTTGCCACAATGGATTGAATTTCCTCCACCGCGATCGGATCCACCCCCGCAAAAGGCTCATCCAACAAAACGAACTTTGGATTAACTGCCAATGCCCTTGCAATTTCTGTTCGTCTACGCTCTCCACCCGAAAGGACCATTCCAAGATTCTTGCGAACATGGGTCAAGCTAAACTCTTCTAGTAAACTATCTACTTTCTCTTTTCGCTCCTGCTTTGGCATTTTTGTCATTTCCAGCACAGCCAATAAATTTTCCTCCACGGTAAGCTTGCGAAAGACTGATGCCTCTTGAGCCAAATAGCCAATTCCCAGCTTTGCGCGCTTGTACATCGGAAGGCTGGTAATATCCTCGTTTTCTAAAAAAATCTTACCTTCATTTGGCTGGATCAGTCCAACAATCATGTAAAAGGAAGTGGTTTTACCAGCACCGTTTGGCCCTAGTAACCCTACAATTTCGCCTTGGTTCACATCTACAGAGATGTCATTTACCACACGACGGCCTTTATATATTTTTACCAAATGTTCTGCTCGTAGGATCATATCAATCAAATTTGATGTCTTTCACATAAAGTTGCAAACTGCTT
>Ga0136655_1000639_pt1 | contig 15858 bp, 30 predicted proteins | sample CPBDNA_2_FD_94863 | JGI IMG/M metagenome (GOLD analysis project Ga0136655, IMG submission 94863) | Freshwater to marine salinity gradient microbial communities from Chesapeake Bay, USA - CPBay_Spr_15_0.8_DNA (version 2) | ecosystem: Environmental > Aquatic > Marine > Coastal | place: USA... | reverse complement strand
TGGACCTTTAGAACTTTCGCGCATCTTTGCTATTGATTCAGCGGAATGTTTTTTGCCTGTCATCCATGTCTGAGTAGACGGATCTTTAAGGCGTTCTTTTTGGGTTATGGATATTCTTACTTTAGTTTCTTCAGACATAGTTGTTCCATATAAAGGATGGAGTTCTCCGGCCATAGATCCTTCACCACGGATGGCATCTTCTGGTATGGAATAGTTAGGTTCGTAACCGAGAGGACGCATGTTAAGCGCTTCGGCAATTGGGTCGGTGGGATAAATAGATTTGCTGGACATATTATGGCTCCTTGTTATAGTTTAGTGTAGGTGGATATTCGAAGTATCGCGATCTACAATTTTATTTATAACATATTACTAACCTATTCTAAAATAATTTAGAATTTTTTATTTTGTTCTATTGTATTTTTTACTGAAGTATGATCTTAGAATAAAGATTCGGGTATATGCAATAACAGTCATTATTAGAGTGATTGTGGTGCCTATTACAAGAGGGTTAGTTACTCCATATAGTTCTATCAGTATATAAAGTAATGTTAAGTTAAGAGGATAGTTGATTGCTAAACCTGTACTAACTTGAGTTGCTACTTCTTTGTGGATTTGTAATGTTTCTTTTTTCATAATAAGTTTAGCCCAACTTCAGAACCAATCATTATGTATTCTGTTTTAGGTCCGTGTTGAATTGATAACCTTTCAGTCTCAAAGTTCTTGGCAACCATGTGTAATGTATTATTCTCAACGTATGATAGAACACCAATAGCAGTATGGCAATCTCCATCTATAACTCTTAACATTTCTTTTTCGGCCATACAGGTATACCAAGTATCCCAATGGTTAACATTAGATAAAGCACCTTTCATACGGTTGTCTTTTCTCATCTGTATTGCGATTACACCCTGTCCTGGTGCAGGTAACATATCAGCAGTTCCAAATATTCTTGAAACTTTGTGAGTATATCCAAGTTCGTCTACTCCAGCCTTTGCTAGAACGATCGCGTCATACTCTCCATTCTCTTGTTTCTGGATACGAGTATCTATATTGCCACGTATTGGAATGATCTGAGAAGCAGGATATAAGTCTTTTAGCTGCGCTATTCTGCGTGGACTGCTTGTACCTATTGTTCTTGGGTTGTTATTATTACCAATCAAACAATCTCGGAAATCATTTCTTAAAAGTACGCACGGAATCTCTAACAAGTCATCGTTATCTCTTGTTAGATCCTTAAAGGCATGTACTGCAATATCTATCGAGCCATTTATTAAAGCCTGTTCTATCTCCTTACAGAAGACTCCTTTACCACCCATTTCTTCAATAGATGTTGTTGGGTTTAGATCTGCTTTAGAATCAATAAGAAAGGTAGATGTCTCAAAGGGAATTTGCTTTTGGGCTTTTTGAGTATAGGCAATTGCTAATTTTGATTTTCTTGTTCCGATGAGAGGAATCATATATTTAAATTATCAAGAAGGTATTCTTGGAAATTAGTTGTGTCGCCTTCTACACCTTGGACGAGAACTGGAATTCCTTGCTTATCCATTTTCTCAACGAATAGTTTGGCTTCTCTATTACGCATTTGTCCTTGGTCAATTCTTTCCATTGTAGAAGGATTGATTATATAAACATTTACTAACTCAAAATGATTACTCATACGGTTCCTATGTGATGAGTCCGTACTTCAGTTGTAATTAAACGACCATACTTATCATACATGTAGAATGTTTCAGATTGAAAGTCGCCATTCACAGTGACAACATGTTTAACAGTTTGCTCTCGGTACTCCATTACAGGAGGTGTATATGGGACATTATAGTTTGCCGATACTCCTACTACCTCAGGTATCATTTTCTTCTTCCTCTTCTAGAAATATAATGTCGTCATCTTCAGGCCAACGAATCATTTCTGCTTGATCACCTGAACCAACAACTTTAACATAACCCATTGCGATAAGAGTATCAATAACTTGCTGAGTGTGTTCTTTTGATTGCTTAAACGTCAAATCATCACTTCGCATAAACCATCCCATGCCGGTAAATATTATTGCGGTTGTAAAAAACATCCACAATTCCATATTATTCTCCGTGTCTTGCTAAGACTGCGTCAATAATCTTTTCCTGAGATGACTTTGTTTGATCTAATAATTCAGCACTTACATCTTCCTTCGTTAGGAGGAATCCATGTTGAATTGCCATTTCATACAATTGGTCGGCAGTTAAAGTTGATAGACATGCCTCTAACAGTTCGTTCTTATCAATAAAACGATTCTTTGCGTCTCTAAGCAATTGTTCAGATAACTTTTCCATATACACTCCAGGTTATATTACTAATTATAATTGAGCTAATCTCTGACCTTGCCACCAGTCAGGAATCGGTCTTTTACTCCAAACCAATTTAAATCTTTCTTCTTTGGTATGGTAAAAAGCGCGATACGATTTAACGGCATCCTCAAATATACACTCAGGATTAGAACCCATAGCTAACTTAAATTTAGTTGGTCCTAAATCTGGTATATTATTTGGAATTTGTTTTAATGCTTTTCTTAATTTAGTATCTGTCATATGAGTCTTACCATAACGATAAGTATATTCATCACATAACGCAACAAAGTGTTTATAGTGCCAATCATAGTTGGCTTTTGATTCTCTCGTCCATACAGTAGATGGATGATTGTGATGACAGGCTTTGTAGAGTGTAGTTTCGCGGCTGTCTTCAAGGTAATAATATTTTAACATAGAACCGGACTTAGAAGGTCTGCGTTCCATTTTGCCGTCCAACATACGATGAACGGTTGATAGCATTTGAGCAGACTCAATAATCATTTTTACGACATGCTTGTCGCACTGATCTTGAGCTGCTTTAACTGGGTCGTTGTCTAAGATAAAAATATTCATAATTTAATAGTTTTCTAAATCTTTCATAAGGTCAAGAACGCGCTGTGATTGTTCTTCAATAGCCTTTGCCTGAGCGAGCATTTGTAATGACTCTTGCTCCAAGTCAAATGTTTGCTGTAAGATTTCGTCAAAAAAGATATCTTCAGCAGTTGGGCTCAAACGTACTCGGTCTATTGGGAACTGAATTACATTACTCATAGTTCTTTCCTTAATTTAGATTAGATATTATAACACAGTATAAGTAGAATGTCAATAGTTTGTGACAACTTTTTTACATCCTTTCAAATTACAGTGTTAAAGGTGTGGGGCACGACCGAGAATCCTCAATCCTTATCCACATTATCTGCCCGTGCATACGCCGTAGGACTTACAATGCCAGCTGGTTTACAACTGTCGTAGTCTGCCACACTACAACCATCGGGAAGGGCCCTTCCCGTTATTCTACCCACCTTATCTTTCTACCGTTTAATACTTCGCCTTCAAATATTGATATCAGCATATCGTATTCCCATAGCTCCGTAGTTTCTAAATCATCCAACCAATCACTAAGTGCATTCCAGTCTTCGGTACACATAGGAGCAACACCATACTCGTACCACCCGCTGTAATATTCTTCTTCATCTAATCCACGAATGTCGATACGACCACACGAATAATTTTCAAGAAAGTGTTTATACTCTTTTTTTGGGAGTATCTTACCAGAGGTTTCTCTGATCTCAAATGGTATGTCTCTATCTTCGTACCAACGAGTAGATACAGGGCCCATCCAGTTAGTACTATAGTTTATCACTTACTTATTCTCTTTCTTAGGAGGAGTCCAGCCAAGTTTAACTAACTCGTCATGAAGTGATTGTTCGATATCTTCATTGACTGAACGTAGTAGTTCTTTTTTGTAGTCTTCAATAAACTTATTATGCTCGATGTAGGTCAGTTGTTGCTTGCCAACTTGCCGAGCATGTCGTATTTGATTATTATGTAGCTCTTTTTCATGGCGGGTTGGTACACCAAATAATCCAGCGGCTAAATCTTTAAACATTGTCTTTATCACTCGCTCACCTTGTAATTCATCAACACTTGTAACAGCTCAAACTCGCCGTGTGTGAGACTGAACTTTTCTGAGCTACGCTTGCGGTCAATGTTAATATCATATCCTTCACCATTGGTCCACTCAGTGACTTCTATATAGTCATTGTTACCTGAGTGATGACAGTAAGGTTTTAGTTCTGCGAATACTGCTCGCCTTTGATCTACTTTAATACTCATAAGTCTGCCTCAATGAACACTTTTAGTGTGCGATTGTCATCTTGTAAACTAAACTTAACACCTTGATTATTATTCAAGCGATTCACATAAGTGCGACCTTCTTCGTCAATTACTTCAAAGCGTGTAACACCTTTCATAGCTTGAAGGTCCTCGCCATCGTAAATAGCATTGTGTAGTGCCATGTAACCACAATCCATGCCACGTGTGTACATACCAGGATCAAAGCCAAATACATCATACAGTGCCCAGCGATAACTGCCGCGATCCTGTAGCTCTGCTTTATGGATACGCTTAACAACAGCATAGAACGCATCCTCACGTTCTTTTTCAGTTAAGCCATTCCACCAAGTATCATTATCATGTTCATAAATCTTGCGTGAATTCTCCAACTCTTGACCTAGCTCTGCTAGTGCGTCCAGTACTATTTCTTTTTCACTCACCACTCAATCGCCATCCAATTAGTATCTTCAGGCATCAGTTCAACTGCATCCCCAAAGTGTTTTTTCAGTTTATTATATATTCCAGCGTTCGCCATTGTCAAGCGATAACTACCCTGATGACACCAATACACAGAACCAGAACTACCATAGAATCCATACAGATATGCTTGTTTCTCTACACCCGTGATACCGCTGTTCAATCTCCAATAGTCGCCATCAAGATAACCGCCAGACCAACCGCCTAGTACTTTATATAATGTTTCTTCGCCCTGAGTTATTTTCAACACAACCCAGTTGTGGGGTGTATATTCACTCATAATCCACTATCCCAATCTCCAAATATGTCAGGCGCCTGTTCGGCCGCTTTTTCCATATAGTAATCACCAGGATAATGCTTTAAGCAACGATATGCTTCTTTGCGAATTTCCTTAGGAACTCGTGGAGTCTTCTTAGGATCCATCAGATCAACTAAAAAACGTCGAGTGTTGTTTACAGCCCATCGGCGTTCATTTGGCATTGTCATTTATCTAACTCCCACTTAGGATCTGCAACTTCCATTGTCCAACGATTGAACATGACCTCGCATACTTGGCACTGCCAATAACTAACACCATCGTATTGTCCTCGGATTTCTATACCGACTACATCCTTGCTAAAATGCTTTGGTGACTTAGGAGTACATCCATACATCGCTGCGGTCTGTACTGCCTTCCTGTGAGAGTAACCTTGACTCTCGAAGTACTGTGTGATTGTTTCTTCTTCTTCCCAATCAGTGTTACAACTTGGACAGTTCTTACCTGCTGCCATTGTAAAACTCCTCTTCAGATTAATTTTAATATGTCGACATTTAACTAAAACGTCGACACATTTTCCTAATGTGTTTATGCAACGGACAATAGCGAAGCAGTAACGTTCCAATTACCTTGAGGTGTCTTTACCTTGATGTTCTTGGTATTGACTTTCATAACCTCACCAACGATTTTTTCGCCGATCCTTGTAGTAAAGGAAACTGATTGACCGACTTGGAAAGACCTAGCAGCTTGAAACTGATCGTTCCTTTGCTTTGCCTTAATCATCTGAATGATAACCGATACATCAGTACCTTCAGCTTTATTGATTAGAGATTCCAATTTAGTCATTTCACTTTTAGATAATTTCATAATTTATTTCCTGATTAATTTAATTTATACAACTATTATACAATAGTTTCTTTATGATGTCAATAGTTATTTCTTAAAAAGTTAAACTTTTTTCACTACGAATTTCAGCAAGATCTACCTTAAGCTCTGAAATCATACTTAAGATATCTCCTGAGTAGTACTCCTTGCCTAAATGCTTGTTCAATGTTAGCATTGCGTTTTGGGCTTCCTGCAGAGCAGAAATCTTTCGGTCAATGTTGTTTACTTCAATCATCATTATAGTCCTGTACTAACGAAAGCGTGGGAAGCTTTTGATGGAGGAACCATCATACCAATTTCGTCAAATCCGTAAAGAACAAATCCGTCCATAGGATCTGTACCTTTTTCGTATTCAACAAGATCGAAACCAGCAGGTCGCGAACCACGGAAGGTATTGATGTTTTCAATTAGGATTGTTTCTACTTGCATTTTTTCGTTCCTTTTTAATTATTTAATATAGATATTATAAACGGTTTCATAACAAAAGTCAACAACTTTTTTCAGTCTTGATAGAACTTTTTGTTATATCCATATAACTTTTTGATATATCAGGCAGCTCGAGCGAAGACAAACATCTCCTTCATCCCATCGTATATTTCTTTAGTAGGATGCCATATTTCGCGTTCCTCTTCGTCAATACCAACGACGAAAGGCATACCACGTTTTGACCTAGTATATACTTCAAGATCATTAGATTGAGCAAGATCAAACCAAATCTTTCGACCGCCTTTCGACTGAGCCGTACCAGCTTGTAAAGTAATTCCCATTTTCTTAATGATATAACGGTAAGCTTTAGCAGCAATACCACGACCACCATAACGATGATCAAGCCGAGTCATGTTGATATGGAAAGCATCTTTGAAGCATTCTGTTGATAGGTTGATCTCAAGGACGATTTTAACTCGCTGAGGGCTTCTTCCATGAACCACGCTGGTATCTACTACCGTTACCTCAAGGTAACCTTCATCTTGCATCGAGTTATCAACCCAAACTTGTAGCTTGGAGAAAGAACCTAAACGAACCCAAGTATCATCATTTGCTTTAGTATCAAAGTATCCTAATGCAAATTTCTTCTTCATGTCAATACGATCCATTCTTGTTTCCTTTTCTCAATTTATAGAACAATTATAAACGGTTTCATAAAGAATGTAAACAACTTTTTTCAGTCTGGTTAGAACATTTAGTTATATGGATAGAACCAGAAGTTATAACAGATTATCCTCAGCCAGACGACCTCCAGTTTCTCCATATATTGATACCATTGACTGGTTAAAGTCCTTTAGAGTGACGATAAAAGACCCTGGTATCAGTGTATTGAACACCCTTATCTGTATAAATAACGGTATGGAAGATATTTTTAAGCTTATAGGCGATGTAGGATTACCTATTGCCGGCGCATTGACAATGGGCTTCTTTATTTTTATTATCATTAAGCAAATATTCGAAGGAATCGTTGAGAATATAGCGACGCTAACAATGTTTGCAGAATCATTAGAAAATAGAGCAAGAACTATGTCGAACGAAATGATCAAGATTGATCTCCTTGTTTCGAGTGCATTAGGATTAACCCCAGATATCGGCAGAGTGGCTCGAGCCGAGAATTTTGTAGAAGATGGGAAAATAGACGTAAGAAGAGATTAGAATGGATATTGCGAATTTAGTTAATGAGTACGGGTTTCCTACTGTCATGGTGGTTGGCCTTGGTTATTTTGTATTCTTTATTTGGAAGTTTGTGAATGAGAAGTTACAGCCAGAAATTGATAAGCAACATTTTGCTCTAATCAAACTCATTGACCGTATGAGAATGCTTGACCAAGATTTAATTCGTTTACAGCAAAAAGTAGATGTTGTTCTGAAATATAAAGAAATGGAAAAATTGAAAGAGGAAGGAAAGAGGAGAAAAAAGGCGAATGAAGATTAATGGTACACATTTAGGGTTATTAGTAATAGGCTTCTATTTTACAGCTCATGCTTGTGCAGAGCCTATTGTTCATGGTTTTAAAAATCCGTCTTTCAGCGGAATAGGAACTGGAGCTCATTACTTAACTGTTGAGAATCAGGAACACGGTAGAAAGAAAGCAATTAAAGATGCCATGGAAGCTGCCGAGAGAGCAGCAGAAAGAGCTGAAGAAAATACAACACTAGCAAAGTTTATTCGTAATTTAGAATCTCGCATTTACGCTCAGATGTCGAAGCAGTTAGTAGACAACATGTTTAGTAACGATAGCCCAGTTAGATTTGGGTCTTTTGTTCTAGAAGGTTCAACTGTAACATACGAAGTAATTACAGATGAGAATGGTACTGAATTTATTAAGATGACGATTGTTGATGAGAACGGTTCAACAACAGTTATTGAGATCCCTATAGGATCGGGAAATTTTGGGAGTAGTGATGATTCGTCAGACGGCGGTTAGTTTATTTCTAATACTCCTTACAGGTTGTGCACAGATGCCACAATGGTCAGAAGGACCAGCAAAGTGTGAATACGGCCAAGGGGAGTATAAGGAAGGATGGAGCAAAGATCTATACACGGGTGCAAGACAATATCAGGAAAGCAAACAGATTTGCGTAGAAGGTCCTGAAGTTATTAAGCTGCCTTCGTATATTGACTTACTTGCTTTGCCAGCTGCAACAACAATGCCAGTTGTTGCAGTATATAGATTTGCAGATAAAACAGGACAAAGAAAAGATTCACAAACAGGACAAAGTTTCTCCACCGCAGTAACACAAGGTGGAACAGAATTATTAATTGATGCTTTAAAGACAGCCGCAAACGGTAAATGGTTTAGAGTAGTCGAACGAGAAGGTATTGATGCTCTTGTTCGTGAAAGACAGATTATAAGATCAGCAAGAGATGAAGCTTCAAAGAAACTGAAGCAAGAATCTCCAGGTGTTGGGCCTTTGCTATTCGCGGGAATGCTTATAGAGGGTGGAATTATTGGTTATGATAGTAATATTAGGACAGGCGGCCGAGGAGCGCGTACTTTAGGTATAGGGTTCAGTAGGAGTTACAGACAAGATGTAGTGACAGTATCCATACGCGCTGTCTCAGTATTGACAGGTGAAATATTATTGAATGTTCAAACTCGAAAAACGATCCTGAGTTATGGCTCAGGTGGAGATATCTTTCGCTTTATAGAAGCGGGGACTCAGTTATTAGAGTATGAAGACGGAGTTGGTAATAATGAATCAGTGACATACGCGGTACGAACAGCAATTGAAGCTGCCGTACTAGAAATGGTATACCAAGGACACGATAGAGGGTTCTGGGAAATCGAGGCTGGCCATCGTCACCCCCATCAGAGAGATCATGCTGGGACAAACGAGAAGCACAACCTTGATGACAAATAAAAAGGAAAAACATGAAACATAAAATTATAGGCCTATCTTTATTATGTATGTTTTCTTTCAACGCAATTGCTCAGGCAACTGATGATAACGAAATTAACATTGCCCAAACTGGTGATACATTAACATTGTTCATCGACCAGTACGGTTATGGTAACAAGATTGGATTAGATGACTTCTCAAGTTCATCGAGTCCTATGTCTGTTACTGGTACTTCGTTAAACATTAATATTGACCAAGTAGGTAATGAAAATTTACTTTTTGGTACAATAGCTGCTGATAGCTCGACTTACAATCTTCTTTTCACAGGAGATAGTAATTCATGGGATTGGAACATTGGATATATTGGATCAAGTGATGCATCTGCAATAGATGTAGATATCACTGGTGACAGTAATGTAATGGACTTTGACCAAGGTTATAACGCAAGTGCTGAAAGATTAGATTTGGATTTAACAGTATTAGGTAACACAAATATTTTTGATGTCGACATCGATGTAGATGACGCCATTTGGAATGTGGACGTTACTGGTGCATCTAACAATATCAAAACTATGCAGAAAGATGGTGGAGAACAGGAAATCAACTTAACGTTAAGTGGAGATTCTGCAGACATTGATATTAACCAGTTAAGCGGTACATGTGCTACAGGTGTTACTACTTGTAACGGTATTATAACTTTAGATGTGACTTCAGATAATGCTACGATTCAAATCAATCAGAAAGATAGCTCAGGCGACAGTTAATACTTTCTTAATAGGAGTTGCACTAACATTCACACTTAATGTTAACGCTACGTCTATTGGAGAGATAACCGAGTTTAATGGCGAATCTAAATTAGTTAGAGAAGCTGGGAACGAAGTCGATGTTGAAATCGGTTTCGTTCCTGATGTTAATCTAAACGATACGGCAGAGACAGGCAATGGTCGTATGCTTATTCAGTTCTTGGATGAGGCAGAACTATCACTCACAGAAAACACGAAGGTATACATAGACAAAGTATACTACGACCCAGATCCAAGTAAATCAAAAATGGCAATGCGTATGGCATTAGGCACCGCACGGTTTGCGTCTGGACGATTAGGAATGGTTAATAAGAATAACATTGACATTCAAACTCCCACTGCATCAATTACAGTTCGCGGAACAGATTTTACAACAACGATAGATGAACTCGGAAGATCTCTCGTTATATTACTACCTGATGAATTCGGAAACTCTTCTGGTGAAATAACAGTATCTAATAAGGGTGGGACAATTGTACTTAACGAAGCATTCGCTGCTACAATGGTTTCATCACTCGATACTCCTCCAACAAGGAAAATAGAATTAAGAGGTATTACAACATCAATGATTGATAATATGTTTATTGTTTCTCCACCTCCTGAGGTAAAAGAAGCGTTAGACGAAACATTACTTGATGAAGCCAATCAGGATCAAGGATTACTTGATTTTGACTTTTTGGCATTTAACGAATTAGAATATGATTACCTTGAAGACGATGCATTAGAATTTACTGAACTTGATATAGATTATTTAGACGTTGATTTTTTAACAGATGCCTTATCAGTAGTCGAAGAACTTGTAAGAACAGCCGCTTCTCTATCAAATAAATTAGATGGCAGTTCTTTAGGAATTGAATTAAAAGGCGCTGTCCTTGGGTTCAATCAGGATTCACAATTTAACATTTATGAGTCAGATGGGAAGATCTATTTTTATCGTAGTGTAAACGAAACAATTCAGATCATATTAAGTGTTGATTCTAATGCCGCCATAACAACGTCGGTAGACGGATATATCGGAACTATCATATTAAACGGTGGTGAAGATACCATTATTAATTTAAGACAGGGTGGATAAATAAAAATATGAAATATAAAGATACAAATGAGGAACGAGCTTGGGAGATGTTCCGCAAATCAGTTGGGCCACATATCTGGACAGGCAAGGATTTGGCGGTATGGTTCTGTGTTGGATTTTTCATAGGCGTACTTGTTGTGCTACCATTAGCCGCTAACGCCGATAACGAAATAACCATACAACAAACCGGTGACAACCTTCTATTACAATTAGATCAAGAAGGAAATAACAATGTTATTAACACTGTATTCAGTGGTGTATATCTAGATACTACAATTTCTCAGCAAGGTGCAGGAAACCAAGTATTAAAGTTATCACAAGGAGTGAGTGGAGATAATAATCAAGTTGTAGTAGAGCAATGGAATAATACAGTTAGTACTGATTATAATAAAATATGGATTGATATTAACGGTGATGATAATATGGTAGATGTTGGGCAAGGATGTAAATTCTTATATGCTTCATCAACTGAATGTTCTAGAGATACTCAAGAAGATGCAGGCCATGAAATGGAAATCAGTATTACTGGTGATAGCAATGCGATTCGTGGTGGACAGAAAGCAGGAATAGAAAACCCAGATCATACCCTTACAATAGATATTAATAGCAATAACAATGATGTGTGGTTCACGCAAGCTGGAAGCGGAGCAAAGAATTTAGATCTAACAATTAATAACGATGATAATGCTGTGAGTGTACATCAACATTATGGCGCTCATACTGCAACGATTGAACTTGATGGTACATCGCCTACTAACTTATATATGAATCAAACTGGCGATCTGGCTCAAACATATACTTTAATGCAGAATTGCGTTACTGTAGGTGGTTGTAATATTTCAGTTGTTCAACAATAAAAACTATTTTAGTATTACGATTTGATAAATCTATTATAACACAACTATAGCAATCTGTCAATGGATTTCTTAAATTAATTTCAACAAAGAGTATATTATGAAAACACTATTACAAAGAGTCATACAAGATAAAGAAACAAACCTATACCCAGTTTGGTTAATGAGACAAGCAGGTCGATACATGCCAGAGTATATGGCAATGAAAGCAAAATCGAATGGTTTCTTAGACATGGCAATGACTCCATGGAAGGCAGCTGAAATCACAATGCAACCCATATTAGAATTTGATATGGATGCAGCAATTATCTTTAGTGATATACTTGTAATTAATTACGCTCTCGGCCAAGAACTCGATTATAATCCTTCCCCTGACTTAGGTCCATATAAAGAATCATTCTTCGATACTCCACTTGATACTTTTTCAGAAAGGTGTGAACCCGTCTATGAAGCAATAAGAAAGGTAAGAGAAGAACTTGACGACAGTAAATCTCTAATTGGATTTGCGGCAGCTCCATGGACATTATGTAAATACATGTGTGATGGTGAACAAAAATTAGATGTCGTACAAAAACTAATACCATATATTATTAATCACTTATTACAACAAATAGAAGCAGGCTGTGATACAGTACAAATCTTTGATTCTCATGCAGGTGAAATATCTAATAAGGACTTTCAAGAATTTGTAGTTACACCAACAAAAACAATAGTTGATGTAGTAAGAGCTCATTATCCTGAAGTATGTATTATCGCATTCCCACGATTAGTAGGTCCATTAATTAATGATTATATTGAACAAGTAAATCCTGATGCAATTAATATTAGTGATGATTTACCAGTTGACGAAATTAATGGTGAAGTAATTCAGGGTGGCATATCTGTTAAGAGATTAATTAAAGGAGAAGATATTACTCCTGTTCTCGAGAAGATGAAAGATAGACCTTACATTGTAAACCTTGCTCACGGTATTGATAAAACAACTCCAGTCGAGAATGTAAGAAATCTAATTAATACAGTTAAAGAATTCCGACAAAATGTTTAAAACGTTAACCCAATGGTGGACGGTATTATTTACTATCGCAGGATTTGGACTTCTGTCAGTATCTAACCCGGACATTATACAAAGTATAGAATACGCTTACTATGACTCGTTACAGCAGAATAAAACAAAAGAGATTATTGAAGACGTGGTCCTCGTCAACATCGACGAAGCCGCAATCTCTGCCGAAGGTCAATATCCTTGGCCTCGCGGTTCTGTGGCTAAGTATATTGAGTCTGGCCCTGATGATAGCTTATATGTATTAAACGTAATATATTCTGAAGAAGATCGTTTTAAAGAAGATCATTTATTACAGGAAGCAATGGCAACCAAAGCTGTTGTATTGGCTTCTGCTCCAACTCAACAAACAAGCGGAGGTGTAGGCAACTTTGTCGGTGTTGCTACATTTGGTGACCAAGATGCAAACTGGCTCTACAATATTCCGGGATTACTTTATCCCATCGATGTTCTTTCTAGTTATGCCTTTGGCATTGGCGGAGTTCTTGCAGTACCTGATGAGCCAACTGGAGTTGTGCGAAGATCACCACTTGTCGTTAACGCAAACGGAAATCAATATCCCTCTCTCGCTCTCGAAACCTTGCGAGTCTTTTCTGGAGAATCATCCTATCAAATGAAGGTAGGTCCACAAGGAGTAGAATGGATTCGTATGGGTCGCCAAGATCCTATTACAACAAATAGTTTTGGTGAAGTACCTATTGCCTTTTGGAATCAATTTAAACAAGTAAGTATCACTGATCCATTACCAGCAGGAAAAGTACTTGTCTTTGGAATAACCGCTGAAGGCTATTCTAATCCAGTCGCAACCCCAACGGGTGCAATGTATCCCCATGAAGTTCAAGCTCAGTTGATTCAGACCTTGCTTTCAGGATACGAAATACAGATTCCCGACTGGTCTGCAATATTCGAGCTTTTGTTTCTGGTCCTAGTGAGTCTAGGAATCCTTGGAGCGGTCTATATTTTTCCCATAGGTCTTGGGGTGGTAACATCTCTTGCTCTTGTCGGTTCTGCATACGCAGCGAGCTATTATTTTTGGACTGCCTCATTAACTTTTGTTGACGCAACTTTGATTTCATTTGGATCCTTAGTGGTTTTTGCACAATCTTCTTTTAACAAATACTATTTAACATTTTTAGAAAAACGCGAAATCATGAAACAATTCGCTGGTTACTGTTCTCCTGAAGTTGTTACTATTTTACAACAAAACCCAGGACTTGTCAAGGAAGGAATGAAAAAAGATGTAAGTATTGTCTTTTCAGATCTGAGAGGGTTTACACCATTAGGCGAATCCTTTGGAGATGATGTTAGAGGACTGACTGATCTTATGAATGGTTATATGGACGCTATCACGCAACCTGTCTTAGATGCGAATGGAATGATAATCAAGTACATTGGAGACGCAAGTATGCATATACATAATGCTCCAATGGAAGATGAAGACCACGCAAAATCTGCGGTAAGAACAGGTATACGTATGTTAAGAGCAGTAGATAAATTTAATGATAAGATTGTTAAAGAAGGCCGACCACCTATTGGTATGGGTGCAGGCATTAATAGCGGTCTTGGTTATATTGGTGAAATGGGAAGTACATCACGACACAGTTACGATATACTTGGAGATGCAGTATCAACTGCTGCAAGGATCGAATCTAAATGTAAAGAATATGGATGCCTATTATTAGTAGGAGAAGAAACAGTTAACAGATGTAATCCTGAAGAATTCCTTTTCTTAAAGGTAGATGATCTTGCAGTAAAAGGTAAGACGGTTGGTGTAGGAATACATACTGTACTTGATTTAAATAAAGATAAGTATCTTAAACCTATTGAAATGCATGAAGCCATGTATATGAATTATCAGAAACAAAACTTTGATAAAGCAATTAAAATATGTAATGATTTAATGGAATGCTTCGAAGGACAGATGAAAGGTTATTATACAATGTGGATTGAGCGTTGTGAATATATGAAGACCCAAGATCTACCTAAAGACTGGAATGGTGTGTTCATTGCCACTTCTAAATAGTCCTAGTCATGTCGTATGCTGGAAATCCGAATGGGTGGAGACAGGTAATACAATTGAAGTAGAGAAAAAGGATGGAGAGATGGAACTAATACCTGAGTTAGTATTAGTAGGAGAAGAAAATCCAGATTATATTCCTAGGAGATAAAAAAAGGGACCCTTGCGGATCCCCTAAAGTTCTTATTTGATTGCACCAGGCTAGGCAATAGTACTCAAGCTAAATAATGTCGTTCCGATAAAGACCGAAAATATAATACACTCAATACAAATGTCACTACTGAAACGCAATCGTTCTATGATTGCTTTCATTTAAGATTTCCTACATTTGAAGTTATTTTCACGAAACCGATAAACGATTCCACAGCTATTTATACAAACACTCACTCTTAATAAAAGATCGAGTTTTCTTCAGCTATACATTCGTCGTAAAACTTTTTAAGAGGATCATATTGCTTACGGATCTGAACAGGCATTACACCACCAGAATCTATAACCCATTGAATCTCTCTTGCGAGATTACGTGCTAACTGAATTTCTTTTAGGACTCTTTCATCCATAATTTCTCCTACTGCTTATATGCAGATATTCGTGTAATTAATCCTTCATCATTAAACTGAATAAGATCAACTACCTTTAAGGTTACATGATTCTCGGCATAATCGTTTATAGGATCAGTACCTTCAGTCATGATTTCAATGTCAATCACTGCACATACATTATTACCATCAATGATGATATCATCAATAATAGGAGTAATCCTTAAACAGTTATTAAAGATAGTTTCGTTAGCTTGAAGTACCTCTACGATACCTTTACAGTCAACGTGACTATCGGTTAAATGGATATCGGGGTCAAACATCTTACACAGAGTCTGTTCATCCTTATTTCCAAAAGCTTCGAAGTAATCCCTTACTTTGTTTTCAATGATCGCGTCTTGT
>Ga0136655_1000637_pt1 | contig 15866 bp, 9 predicted proteins | sample CPBDNA_2_FD_94863 | JGI IMG/M metagenome (GOLD analysis project Ga0136655, IMG submission 94863) | Freshwater to marine salinity gradient microbial communities from Chesapeake Bay, USA - CPBay_Spr_15_0.8_DNA (version 2) | ecosystem: Environmental > Aquatic > Marine > Coastal | place: USA... | reverse complement strand
ACCAAAACTGGAAATATTGCTATCTTTCTAAGAATGGTTTTAATCATAACTAATTCGAATAATAAACTTCAATCTTACAACCCTAAAAATCTTACTCCAATTCCATTTTGAAGTTTAAGTACCAAAATATCTTTTTATCCTTTGCACTTGCTGTACTATTGGCAGGTTTTTTTAGTGTCCAAAAATCAATAGCCCAAACCGATACCTCTTTGGCACCAGTTGATACTGGACGTAAGGTAAAAGTGAATAATATTTTTATAATTGGAAATGAAAAAACTAAAAAAGAGATAATTCTAAGAGAGTTGGACTTCACAACTGACTTTTACTACGATTGGGAAGCACTAGTGGAAATCCTTATCGCAGATCAGAAAAAAATATATAATCTGCGCTTATTTACCTCCGTTGATATCACTCCACTAGAAATCGACGATAGTGAAGTGGAGGTTTTGATTACCGTAAAAGAGCGGTGGTATATTCTCCCACAACTAATTTTTCAGCTTGCTGATCGTAATTTTGCAGAGTGGTGGACCAACCAAGGAAGAGATTTTTCAAGAGTCAACTTCGGCCTTAGACTGAGCCATTCTAATGTGGCTGGTCGAAATGAAAAATTGAGATTTTCTGGTCAGTTAGGTTTTACTAGGTCATTGGATTTTCAATACAGCAAACCTTATATCGATAAAAATCAAAAGCATGGTTTAGCTTTTCAACTCACGTTCAACGAAAACAAATCAATTCCAATCAAATCAGCATTCAATCGCCAAGTGTTTTATACGGCAGAAGATGAACGCGTACTTCGTAAAAATATAGGAGCAGCTGTCAGGTATACCTATAGGAGAAGTTTTTATAATTTCCATTTTTTCACTTTAGGTTATAATTTTACAAGTATAGACCCTGAAATACTCGTCCAAAATCCGAATTACTTTCGAAATGGGGGCACCAATCTCAGATATCTTTACAGTACTTATACTTTTAGACATGACAAGCGCGATAATGTAGCCTATGCTACAGATGGTGAATTATTACAGCTATCCATTACCAAATATGGGATCTTTTATGTGGATGAGTTAGACGAGGTAGAAGTCAGCATTACAGCCAATAAATATTGGAAAATCAATGATCGGTTTAATTTCAATACCGGACTGACTGCAGATTGGTTTCTAAGTGAGCGCCAGCCTTACACATTGGTGAGAGGAATTGGTTATTCGCCGGATTTCATTAGAGGGTATGAACTGAACGTAATTGAAGGTCAGCAGCTCTATGTGCATAAGAATAGTTTCCGTTGGAAATTTTTTGATAGGGACTTCGATGTTTCGAAGTTTTTCAAACTGGAGCAATTCAGCACCATCCCGATCCGATTGTATTGGAGTGCCAATTTTGACCACGGTTATGTCACTGATCGAAATAAAATTCCAGAAAACTCACGACTGGCAAATACCTATCTATTTGGCTACGGGACAGGAATTGATTTAGTAGGATTTTATGATTCAGTGCTTCGATTTGAATACTCATTGAATAATAGCGGGGAAGGTAATTTCTTCTTCAATTTCAAAGCACCATTCTAAAGAGAAATTTTTTAAGATAATTAGTTAAAAAAATAGGAAGATTTAGTTGGAAAATATTTTTTTTAACTAAATTACTCTTAAATTTTTCTAATTATGAAAGCTACTTTTTTACTCAGCTTTTTTTGCATGTTCAGTTGGACCTTAGTGGCTCAGACAGATCCCGTCACGCAGGTTCATGGAGGTAGGAATCAAAGCTTGGGAAACATTAGGGTCTTTGATAATTCAGCATTTGCACACTTCAACAATCCAGGAGCATTAGCCAGTTATAAAGTCAATCAGCTCGCAGGAGGATATGATAATCGCTTTGGTTTAGCAGAACTCAGCACGATTAATATTGCTGGAGCAATGTCTTTTGGTCCAGGAGTGCTAGGATTTGGGATCGCAAGGTCTGGGGGCAAACTTTTTAATCAGCAGACTTTGGGTATAAGCTATTCAAATCAGCTGGGTATAGTAAGCATTGGTGGTAAGTTAGAATGGTTTCAAACCCAAATTGAAGGTTTTGGAACTGGTAATTCAGCCATTTTTAGCTTAGGAGGCATTGCTGACTTAAGCCCAACCTTTTCGCTAGGCGCCACTATTTCAAATCTTAATCGAGCTAAACTAGGCCGAAATTCAACCCAGCGAATTCCCACAGGGATCTCTCTTGGCCTGAGCTACCATCCTAGCACGCAATTGAATTTTTATGCTGAGGTAGAAAAAGACATCCTGATTAACCCAGTTTATAAAATTGGACTCGAATATGAGCTTCATGAATGGATCGAATTAAGAACCGGAGTAAATTCTAATCCTGGGAGGCTCTTTTTTGGGCTGGGAATTAATTATGTGAAGATTGGTCTAGATCTGGGATATGGCCAAGTGAATCCACTTGGTAGTACAACGAATTTCAGCCTAACCTACGACTTAGATCCATGAACAGGTCTAGTAGTCTTTTATTTGCCATTGGATTGATTGGATCAATAACTCAGCTTTCCGCTCAGACTCCCCCACGAATCCAGATTGATTTAGAGCAATTTATTGAGCGGCTATTTCCTATCCAAGATGAGGAATTGGATTATGAATCGATCTATGAAGTCATGCTTCAAGTTTATTTAAATCCAATCTCAATCAATGATGCTGATGCTGAAGTTTTACAAGCCAGCTATCTTCTCAACCCAACCCAAATCTCAAATCTTATCCGCTATCGAAATGAACATGGACCTTTCATTTCCCTTTATGAACTTCAAGCTGTCCCTGATTTTGACCTCCAAACGATTTATAACCTAGTACCTTTCTTATCACTCGGGCGAGGCGATTTGGGCAATACCAAAAGATTTTGGGAACGGGTTCACTCAGAAGAACAAGCCTATTTACTCCTAAGACACCGGAGAACTTGGGAGACTCGCAAGGGTTTCACTCCCGCAGATACCAGTTCGACAGGAAGAATCTCCTCTCGCTACCTAGGAGACCAAAATGATCTTTATGTAAGGTTTCGAATCCAGCACAGTCGAGATTTCAGTTTGGGTTTAACATTGGATAAGGACGCCGGAGAGCAATTCATCTTGGATAAAAAGACTGCAAGATATGGCTTCAACTTCCTCTCTTTCCACTTGACCCGATATGAGGTAGGGAAATGGAAGACAATAAGTCTAGGAGATTTTCAGGTGTCATTTGGTCAAGGACTGGTGTATGGAGCAGGTTATGGTTTTGGTAAAGGGTCTGAGACTATTTCTACTGTCCGAAAGAGCAGTGTCGGAATCACACCTTATACTGCGGCTTTGGAGTTTGGTTTTTTTAGAGGCCTAGGCGCTACTTATAGATATAAAAACTGGAACAATACTTGGGTTTTTTCTTATGCACCAAGAGATGGCCGAGTGGCCGAATCAATTGATTCGCTTGAGAGTTCAGACAGTTTTATTTCATCTTTTTCTGAAAGTGGCCTTCATCGCACTCCAAGTGAACTCTCCACAAAAAACAGGCTGCGAGAACTTAGCTTGGGTTCCAATTTGCAATACACAAGCAGTAATCGGAAATTTCATATAGGAGGAAATATACTACATACCAAATTTGATCGGCGCTGGCAAAGGACTGCGACACCTTACAATCAATTTGAATATAGCGGAATTCAAAATAGTATTGGAAGCATTTATTCGAGTTATAATTGGAAAAACTTCTACCTGTTTGGAGAATCTGCCATTTCCCAATCAGGCGGTACAGGAACAGTTTTAGGTTTCATCAGCAGCCTGAGCAAGCAGATTGATATTTCCTTTCTTTGGAGAAATTATGATCGGGATTTCCATAGCTTTTATGGGAATGCTTTTGCGGAGAGTACACGCCCTATCAATGAGCGAGGAGCCTACCTAGGAATTCAAATTCGTCCAAACTTAAAGTGGAAAGTCAACTCCTATTTTGATCTCTTCCGTTTTCCATGGCTTCGCTATCGAGCCTACTCTCCTTCTTCCGGTCAAGAATGGCTAACTCGAATCAGCTATCAACCCAACCGAAATCTGCTTGCCTTTTTTCAAATTCGAAATGAAAAAAAGGATCGGAACCTTCCGGATTCTGGTGAACCAGGATTGGTTTACCGTTTGGCTACGATGAACAAAACGAATGGACTGATAAGCCTAGAATACCAAGTTTCAAAAACGCTTTTTATTCGCTCACGCTTTTTATTCAGTTCGGTAGAATTCAATGAAGTGAGGACGAATGGATTTATGATTTTACAGGATGCGCAGTATAGTTTCAATAAATTCCGATTTACTGGAAGAATAGCACTTTTTGATACAGACGATTATGAAAATCGACAATATACTTTCGAAAACAATGTGCTCTGGACCTTTTCTCTTCCTGCAAATTCCGGTCAGGGCATGCGGTACTATTTACTTGGGCAGTACCACTTCAACAGTCAATTAACTGGATATATTCGCTTTTCTCGAACCAATTATACGGACCGAGAATCTATCAGTTCAGGGCTTCAAGAAATCTCATTTCCCCATCAAACAGAAACCACTTTTTTGCTTAGATATATCCTTCACCGGTAATTTTCCATCAATGGTAGGTTTGAGGACTGGTTTTTCCCTAATTTCGAACAAACCGAAAAATCCATGAAAAGAATATTACATACTACCCTTTTGCTTCTTTTTAGTTTGAATCTAGCCTTAGCACAAAGTCTTGATCTCAGTAAAATGACTAAGAAAGAGGGCTTTGTCCCATTCTACCTCGATGAGGAAAAAGGAAAAATCTACTTAGAAATCTCCAAGTTGGATGAAGAATTTTTATATGTCAATTCCCTTACAGCAGGTATAGGATCGAATGATATAGGGCTGGATCGAGGTCAGCTTGGCGATACTCGAATCGTAGAGTTCCGAAAGACTGGCAACAAAGTGTTTTTGGTTCATAAGAATTACGATTTCAGAGCCTATTCTGACAATCCCTATGAAGTGCAGTCTGTCAAAGATGCTTTTGCTGAATCTATTCTTTGGGGATTTGAGGTAGCTCAGAATTCAGGGGAAAGCCTGATTGTGGATGCAACTACATTTTACCTGCAAGATGCACATGATGTTGGAGGTAAATTAGCACAGAGTCGCCAAGGTACTTTCAAAGTGGATAATAGTCGCTCTGGACTTTATTTTCCGATGACCAAAAATTTCCCTCAAAACACGGAAGTGGAAGCCACAATTACGCTTACTGGAAATGCCACTGGAGCCTATTTGAGATCAGTAACTCCCACACCAGATGCTGTAACAGTCCGTCAGCGGCACTCGTTTATTGAACTTCCTGATGATGCATACACCCCGAGAGCTTTTGATCCAAGAGCTGGGTATGGTAGCATTAGTTATATGGATTTCACCTCCCCTATTTCAGAACCAATTGTAAAACGAAACATCGCTAGGCATCGACTTGTAAAAAAGAATCCTAATGCGGCTGTCTCTGAGGTAGTCGAACCAATCATTTACTATTTAGATAGAGGAACTCCTGAGCCAGTAAAATCAGCATTACTTGAAGGAGGAAATTGGTGGAATCAGGCCTATGAAGCAGCTGGATTCAAGGATGCATTTCGAGTAGAGCTTGCTCCAGAGGGAATGGATCTTATGGATGTCAGATATAATGTAATCCAGTGGGTTCACCGATCCACTAGAGGATGGTCCTATGGCGCAAGCGTACGAGATCCTCGCACAGGTGAGATCATGAAAGGACATGTTTCCTTAGGTTCACTTCGCGTTCGTCAAGATTACTTGATCGCTCAAGGCTTAATCCAACCCTATGAAAATGGAGATACGCCTGATCCTAAGATGTTGGAATTGGCAGTAGCCAGATTGAAGCAACTTTCTGCACATGAGATTGGCCATACGATTGGATTGGCTCATAGCTATGCCACCTCTGCTGAGGGACGCTCTTCCGTGATGGATTATCCTTATCCTGTTATCACAGGAAATGCCAACGGGGATCTCCAACTAGACAATGCCTATGATGATAAAATTGGAGAATGGGATAAGTGGGCAATCACTTACGGATATGGATATCCTGAGCAAGGTCAATCCGAAGCAGATTTCTTGGAGAAAACACTGGAAGAAACTTATGCAGCAGGACATGAGTTTATCACCGATTCTGATTCTAGAAATCCAAGTGGTGTCCATCCAAGATCACACCTATGGGACAATGGCGAATCTGCTCCGGTAGAATTGAACCGAATGCTGGGATTGAGAAAAATTAAAATGAACAGCTTCGGATTGAACGCTATTCGTAATGGTGAACCTCAAGCTTTGCTCGAAGAAGTATTTGTTCCACTCTATCTGATGCATCGCTACCAAGTCGAAGCCACTTCCAAATTGATCGGAGGAATGGATTATTCCTACAAAATCAAAGGTGATAATCAGCAAATGCACTTCTGGATTAAAGCAGCTGATCAAAAAGCTGCTTTGGAGGCCTTACTGCTAACTATTTCACCGGCGATGTTGGAAGTTCCTTCACATGTATTGGCATTGATTCCTCCCCGACCATTTGGCTATGGCAAGACTAGAGAAACTTTTGTGTCTAGAACAGGACCAGTTTTTGACCCTATTGCACCAGCAGAAAGTGTAGTAGATTTGACCTTCGGACTCTTATTCGATGGAGGAAGAGCTACCCGATTACATATCCAAAATTTACAGGATTCTTCCTTACCAAGTTTATTCTCAGTTTTGGATGAGGTGACTAGAAATGTCTTCAGCTACACGGTTCCCGAAGGAATAGCGAGTGAGTTTAAATTTATGACCGAATCTAAATTGATTGATCATCTGATTTTACTTGCTGATAATCCTGAGGTGTCGACTACGGTGAGAGCTGTAGTCAGAGGATATTTGAAAGTCCTTAAAGAAACAGGTTTTATAGATAACACGCTCGGTTTAAAAAATCGTGGTGGCATCAATTCAGTACTTGGAATGCATTCGAGATATCTCGCCGATAAAATTCAAGCATATTTAGAGTTACCAGTCAAACTCACTCCTCAAGAATCTTTAAAAGTACCGGACGGAGCTCCAATTGGAATGGAAAATATGAGTTGTGACTATGATTTCTAAAGTCAATTAAAATTTTGATACGTATAAAAGCTGGCAACATTGCCAGCTTTTATTTTTTAATACATTGAACACTAGAAGGATAAAGATTATATTGAATTTTTAAATCTTTTATTTTTATGGTAGAGGCTAAAAAGAGATGTTTTGTAGTCATGGGTTTTGGCATCAAAACAGACTATGTCAATGGGAGGAAGCTAGATCTGAATAAATCGTATCGACTGTTGATTAAACCTGTAGTCGAGTCCAAAGGATTGGAATGCGTACGGGCAGATGAAATCACTCACTCTGGATCGATCGATATTCAGATGTATCGAGAACTCTTAAAAGCTGATTTAGTGATTGCTGATTTGTCAACTGCTAATCCTAACGCCATCTACGAACTTGGTGTTCGCCATGCACTAAGACCGTTTACAACTATTGTGATTTCTGAGGATAAATTAATCTATCCATTTGATCTTAACCATATACTCATCACCAGCTATCAGCATCTTGGTGATGCAATAGATTATGAGGAAGTGGAGCGATTTCGCGGAGCTTTAGGTAAGCTGATTGATACAGTCATCCCTAGACAGGAACCTGACAGCCCTGTTTACACTTATTTAAATTCGCTAATTCCACCTAAAATTCAAGAAGAAATAGAAGAGGCGATTGATGATATTCCAAAAACCCAGTTGTTAGAAAAAGGAAACTCACTTTCTATAATCATTCAAGAGGCTGAAGATTCCATCGAAGACAAGAATTTCGCAAAAGCTAAAGCATTATTTCAAACGGCAGTACAGCTATCGAATCTCAACCAAGGTCAAAAGGACTTGTATTTAGTTCATCGCCTTGCTTTTACAACTTATAAAGCCGCGCTACCAGATTTGGTCACCTCGCTTTACGAGTCTTTGAAACTTCTTGAATCTATTAATCTAGCCCATACTAATGATCCGGAGACAGTCTCTTCTGCTGGGGCAATTGAAAAAAAGCTATTTGAAAACGGAGAAGGTGATGAACACTTGGAGAATTCTATTCTATTGTTACAACGTAGTTATTACCTGTTAAACAATCGATACAATGCGATCAACCTTGCCCTGACTTATGTCTATCGAGCTTGTTCTGAATTATCACCGAGCAACCAGGAAAAAATTGCGGATTTAGTCTTTGCGCAGCGAACTTGGAAACGCGTCCTATTTCTTTGTGATCGAGACCTACCACTTATATTGGAGAAAGAATCGAACGACCAAACTCGAATAGAAAATAGAACCAAAGAGGGGCAAGAGCTGCAAGAATATTACAATGCTCAGAAATTTTGGATCGCAGTAAATCAAGCCGAAGCTACCTTTGGATTAGGGGATTTTGAATCTCATCAAAAATATCTTCAAACCGCCCAGAATATTCCTCATCATACTTGGATGTGGGAAAGCTTCTCAGATCAATTAGCTAAATTACGAGGTAAATTGGTTGCTGTGGGTGATTTAATCGAACCATCTTGGACAGCTCCTGTTTAATTAAAAATTAACTCCTTCATGCACAACCCTTTATTAGCAGAATTTGATACTCCTTTTGGAACAGCCCCTTTTGATCAGATTCAAGCTACTCATTACCTTCCTGCCATCACTCAAGCAATCCAACTCGGAAAAGCAGAAATTGAAAAAATAAAAGCTCTGCCACTTCCAACTTTCGAGAATACGATCGAAGCCCTCGATCAATCCGGAAAATTGCTTGGGAGAATAAGTGCAATTTTTTTTAACCTGAATTCCGCTGAAACAAATGATGAAATCCAAAAATTAGCCCGCGAGATTTCCCCTCTCCTCACCTCCCATGGCAATGATATTTTATTAGATCCAATTCTTTTTGAGCGAATTTCTCAAGTTTATAACCAACGAAAGGAATTAAATCTCAGTCCAGAACAATTGACATTGGTGGAGAAAACTTACAAGTCCTTTGCCCGAAATGGTGCACAGCTAACTGAAGAAGAAGCTGGAAAGCTCCGTGAAATCGATCAGGAATTAGCCCAGACTTCCTTGAAGTTTGGAGAAAATGTCTTGGAGGAAACCAATCGTTTTATTCATTTTGAAAATGAGGAATCTTCGCTTGAAGGTCTTCCTGAGGGAATCAAAGAGGCCGCGGCACAATTGGCTGAGGAAAAAGGACAATTGGGTCAATGGGCTTTTTCGCTTGATTACCCGAGCTATATCCCAGCAATGACCCATGCCACAAATCGGACTTTACGAAAAACGCTATTTATGGCAGCTGGAACAAAATGTGCTAAAAGCGATGAATTAGACAATCAAGAAATAATAAAAAAGCTTCTAAAGCTTAGAAATCAACGTGCAAAACTTTTGGGCTATGCCAGTCATGCTGATTTCGTATTGGAAGAGCGAATGGCCAAAACACCTACGCAGGTTTTATCCTTCTTAGATTCACTTTTGGAAAAAGCAAAGCCAAAGGCGGAAGTAGAAATAGGAGAACTAGCTGAATTTGCAAAAAAATTAGATGGACTTGAAAAAATCGAAAAATGGGATTTTGCCTATTATTCTGAATTACTGAAGAAAGAGAAATATTCCTTGGACGATGAGTTACTTCGGCCTTTTTTCCAATTAGAAAAAGTGGTAGATGGCGTTTTCCATACTGCAAAAAAACTATTTGGACTCGAATTTATTCCCAATAAGTCTATCCCAGTTTACCACAAAGACGTCACAGCATACGAAGTCAAAGATGAAAATGGAGCTCATTTAGCTGTATTCTATGCAGACTTTTTCCCTAGAGCGGGTAAGCGAAATGGCGCTTGGATGACAAGTTACAAAGGTCAGTGGAAAACCGGATCGCAAATCGAAAGGCCACATGTGTCAATTGTTTGCAACTTCACCAAACCTACCAAATCAAAACCAAGTCTGCTTACTTTCAATGAGGTGACAACGCTCTTTCATGAGTTTGGACATGCGCTCCACGGTATGCTTGCAGATGGGAATTATGAATCACTTTCTGGAACTAGTGTTTTTTGGGACTTCGTAGAGCTCCCAAGTCAAATCTTTGAAAATTGGTGCTACGAGAAAGATTGCTTGGATCTATTTGCAACCCATTATCAAAGTGGTGAAAAAATCTCGGAAGAATTGATCGAAAAAATCAAGAATGCTTCAAATTTTCAGCAAGGCTACCAGACATTAAGGCAGTTAAGTTTTGGGTTACTTGATATGGCATATCACAGTCACGATCCAGAAACGATTTTAAATATTTTCGATTTTGAAAAAGAAGTAATGAGCAAGACTGACCTGTTGCCAAAAGTCGCAGGCACCTTGATGAGCACCTCATTTTCTCATATTTTCCAAGGAGGATATTCTGCAGGGTACTACAGTTATAAGTGGGCAGAAGTACTTGACGCAGATGCTTTTGAGCTATTTCAAGAAAATGGAATCTTCGATCGGGAAACAGCAGATTCCTTCAAATCAAATATATTAGCAGCTGGAGGAAAAGAGCATCCTGAAATTTTATTTTTGAATTTTAGAGGGAGAGCACCTAAGCAAGATGCATTGTTGAAGCGAGCTGGGCTAATCGCAAATCAGTAAGAAATGATTTTGTAGAAATATAGACACCATGGAGAAAAACAGTTTATATCTGCCGACCTATTTAAAGGCATTATCAGTGATGGTTTTCATCATTGTTTTAGTGTTTTTCTTAATAGTTGGAAAAAGTCTCTTGATACCGTTTTTTCTTTCAGCATTTTTTGCTGTGCTTTTTACGCCTTTATCCAATTGGCTAGAATCAAAGAGGTTTCCAAGAGTACTTTCTACGCTTATTTCCATGCTTGCAATGATCACATTTGTTGCGGGCTTGATCATCTTTATCTTCTCTACAATTGCCAACTTCCAGCATGATTTTCAAGACGTATCCGGTAAAATCGATAATTACGTTGGGGAAATTGATTCTTGGATTTATAACTCTTTTGGATTTAAGGCAGAAATCGCTGAGAAAGCAAACGGAGAATATCTCTTATCTCTACTCAGCCAAAACACCGATACGATAACCAACTTTGCTCTGGGTGCTGTTGGTTCTTTATCAGGGATTTTATTAATAGTGGTGTTTATGTTTTTCTTGCTCCTATATCGTGATCATTTTGTCAATGTAATTCTAAAAATCTATCGAGATAGTGATGCGGAATTAGTTGAGTCTAGGATAGTGAAATTGAGAAAATTACTCATCAATTATATAGTCGGAGTGGTTAAAGTAATGGGTATTTTGATCATACTGAATCTTATTGCTTTTACTTCACTCGGAATCAAACATGCAATCTTCTTTGCGGTAATCGGTGCAATTTTGAATATCATTCCCTATGTAGGCCCGTTTATCGGTGCTTTATTGCCAATGGCCTATTCATTTTTGACAAAAGACAGTCTTTTCTACCCAATAGCAGTTATAGTCTGTTATCAGATTATCCAATTTATAGAAGGAAATATTCTTACTCCAAAGATCGTCGGAGGAAATGTCAATCTCAATCCATTCATTACCATTCTCGGTTTACTTATCGGTGCATCGATCTGGGGAGTAGCAGGAATGATCCTGATTATTCCAGTAATGGCTTTGCTGCGTCAAATCTTCGAATGGAATGAAGACACAAAGCCCTTTGCTATCCTACTTGGTGAAGAAAAATCAAATGAAAAGGAATTAAAACTAAAAAATGAAGATTAATCAAATTTGTATTCTTTTCTTCTTATTTTCTCTCATATCATGTGATTCCCTAGATGATAAAAAAGGAAGGTTTCTTCTCAAAGGGAATGAAAAATTGAAAGAAAATGATGCGAGAGGAGCGCTCGAATTTTATGCTGAGGCATTGGAGTTAGACAGTACTTATGTCGATGCTTATTACAACAAAGGCCTTGCGCACATACTTTTAATTCAAACAGATGAGGGGATTTCAGATTTCAGTCTTGCCATTCAATACCAACCGGATTTCGCAGATGCTTATTTCCAGCGCGGGTTAAGCTACTTAGATAATGGGGAGTTTTATAAAGCAAGAGAAGATGCCGACAAGTTAAAATCGCTTGAACCTGACAATTGGGAAAGCTTTTTTCTTTCTGGTTTGGTTGAAGAAAAGCTAAATAATCTAGCTCAAGCTCTTGTAGAGTTTCAAAAAGCTACTGAATTAGACCCCGAAAATTCTGACTTAATTGTCAATCAAGCCACGATCTTTTTTTATTTAAAAGACTTCGAATCAGCAAAGAGCCTCCTAGAAAAAGCTGAAGTCATCAATCCAGCCGAACCAAATATTCACAATACCTATTCGATGATTTATTTCGAAGAGGGAGAATATAAAGCTGCTTTAGATGCTGTGGAAAAAGCAATCACTCTAAATAATCGGCAGGCGTATTACTATAATAATAAAGGACTTTACCTCTTGTATTTAGGTAGATTGGAAGACGGACTTGAACTAATTAATCAAAGCATCAAAATGGATGCGAAAAATCCATTTTCCTTGAGGAATAAGGGGATTTACTTCGTCATGAAAGGCGATAAGATATCAGCTCTAAGTTACTTGAATGAATTGATGGAAGATTATCCAGAGATGGAACTGGTTAAAGAATATTTCGATAAAGCTCAAGCTCTTTAACTCTTAATCGAAATTACCTCTCTTATTTTCTTGAGAAGTTCAGCGGCATCAATTGGTTTGGCTACAAATCCATCGAATCCACATTCGTCGATTCGTTCCATAATCTCAAGTTTTGCAGCTGCAGTAAGTGCAATCACAGGCGTATCAGAAATCTTTTTGATTCCAATCGTAGCATCAAAACCATCCATAACCGGCATTTGAATATCCATCAACACACAATCATAAGGGAAGCTTGGAAAGCGATCTATCGCCTCTTGTCCATTTAGTACACGATCGTATGTGAACCCCCATTTCTTGATGATTTTTCCCAACACCAATGCGTTGACATCATTATCCTCAGCCATCAATAGGTGAAGCGTTGTTGGCGAAATAGCTGTTCCATTGATAGGTGGTTTCTCGCTAACAATAGTGGTATCCTTTTCAAACTCTAAGGTGAAAAAGAATCTGCTTCCCTTCCCGACTTGGGACTCTAGAGCAATTTGTCCTCCCATCAGATTCAAAAGCTTTCGCGTAATAGAAAGCCCTAAGCCAGTACCTCCATATTTGGTAGAGAACGTTGGTTTGACTTGATCAAAATCATTAAAAATCTTCTGCTGGTTTTCTTGAGCGATACCAATTCCAGTGTCCTGCACCTCAAAGTAAACTTTGACGAAGTTATTATCATCCTCAACCAAATTGACCTTTAAATCCACCTCTCCTTCACCGGTGAATTTAAGTGCATTGGTAATCAGGTTATTTAAAACTTGAGAAAGTCTGGTCTTATCTCCCATAACCATCAAATCCAATCCTTCCGAAATCCTCAAGCTCAGGATATTCTTGCTGTCATTTGCATGAAATGAAAGTCCCTTCATAATTTGATTTAGGAACTCCTGAAGATTAAAAGGATTTCGCTCGATGGTTAATTTCCCAGCCTCAATCTTTTGGAAATCCAACAAATCATTGATCATAATGATCAAATTATCTACTGCGAAATTGATGGTGTTTAAGGCTGACTTTTGTCCGCTGGAATGATCATCTTGAAGCAAGGAATAGGTCGACCCAGAAATAGCATTTAAAGGTGTTCGCAATTCATGACTAATCATAGACAGGAAGTCAGACTTGATCTGATTAGCTTTCTCTGCGGCTAGCTTCGCTTCATTTAATTTAGTCTCAAACTCTTTTTGGCTACTGATATCAGTCAAATATCCATACCAAACCATATCCCCATTCTCTAACGACTGAGGTCGTGCTGCTCCAAGTATCCATCGATAATCGTTAGAATCAGGTTTTGACTTCACTCTAAACTGGCACTGCCATGGCTCTAGCTTTCTAGCAGAAGCGACCGAACTAGTAATAACATTAGGTAAATCCAGTGGATGAACTCGTGATATCGCCAATGAAATATCAGTGAAGGATTCCATTTCTTTTGAATCTAGACCTAGAACTGAGCCAATTCCTTTTGAAAGAAAAGCGAAACTCATTTTTCCTTCTTGGTCGAGGACCATTTGGTACAATCCACCTGGCACTTGCTCGGTTAGATTGGTCAAGAAATCACTGCTAGCCTCCAGCGTTTTTTCAAGACTTACTTTTTCTGAAATATTTTTGAAGGAAAGCGAAATATACTTTTCAGCTTCGATTTCATTTAGTTTGGATGAAATCTCCAGAGTCAATTGCTTCCCGGTATGACTTATCAGAAGCGAAGAGAATCGCTGACTAAAACCTCCAGCTTCGGCCATCTGAACCCACTCTTTCCATAAATCCAACTCTCCAAAGACCACATCTAGTTGCTGAAGATGATTGAGTTCTTCATCTTTGCTGAAGCCCAAAAGCTTTTTTGCTTCGTTACTGCAAATGAGAACTTCTCCGGTAGATTTGACGATAAGAAGAGAATCAGGTGAATTGGTTATGAGCGTTTCTAAAAGGGAGATTTTATTTTGGGAAGCCAGCTTTTTAGTTGAATCCCAAGCTAGCCCTATCAGATTACCTGGTTCTGAATCAGATGATGAAATCACACCTGTTATTGAAATATTTTCCTCAGTATTCTTAGAAAAATCGAAGGAAAAATCAGAATCTATCGAATCATCGATGTTTTTTAGGAAAGCATTTTCAAAGAGTTCAAAAATGAGTTTATCGAGATTGTTTGCAAACTGACCTTTCTCAATAACTCGCGAAACTCCTAAAAAAATTGCTCCAGAAGGTTCAAAACAAAGCCTGTGTTTATCAGACTTATATTCCCAAGAGAAAACACTTGAATGATTAGTAATGTCTTTTTTAAGTTGCGAAAGCTGTTTACGTTTACTTTTTTGAACTTCCAAAGCAGTTATGTCCCTTGCAATTACAAAGAAATTCTCCTCTGAAAACTGAAATGAACATTCCAAAGACTTCCAAGAGTTATCCTTTGCTTTGAATCTTAATTTTTGATGTAACTCTTCTTGTCCTTCAGATCTTTTCCAAAGTTTTTTAAGTGATTTCAGATCCTTCTTCTGGATGTAATCGCATAGCGAAGTATTCAGTAACTCCTCAGACTGATATCCAAGAATAGGTAGAATTGCTTGATTGAGATAGGTTAGGAAATCATGTTTCCCTATTCCGATAAGGTCAAGAGTGGAATTAAAAAATAGCTTTGTTTCTTTCTGGTTGGGTTGTCCCGGTTTTTGGAGTTCTATCCCTTTATAGAATAGAAAATAATTTGTGACACTATTTTGTGGAAGTTCGAGACGAAATCCAAAATATTTTTCATCATACGTTAAAATCAACTCCTCCTTAAAGATATAGGCATTAATATCAAGTCCTAGCCCAGCTAGGGTTCGGTTTTCTAGCGTATTACCAATGGCATTTTCAAAAGCCTCATTTGCATAAAATATATTATAGGGGTACGTATCATCCGCGAGAAATACCATCTCAGATGATTCGTAGATGAGTTTTTTAAACGTACTATTGATACCCCTTTCCTGCATGAAATTGCGTTGTTGCTTATCCCGAAAGATTTGAATGATGAAATTGATTAGGCAAATGGTGATTTACAATCGCAAACATACATCATTTTGTATTTCACAACAAGTTTTTTACGTTTTGAATGAAATATATTTTAAAAACCTTGAAAATATCCAATTTTTGCCCAAAGTCGGGTTCGTAGTGGCTTTTCCACATATCCATCTGTACGGTAATCTACGCTCCATTCCCATCTTTTTCCATTTTGGATGAGTT
>Ga0136655_1000636_pt1 | contig 15867 bp, 14 predicted proteins | sample CPBDNA_2_FD_94863 | JGI IMG/M metagenome (GOLD analysis project Ga0136655, IMG submission 94863) | Freshwater to marine salinity gradient microbial communities from Chesapeake Bay, USA - CPBay_Spr_15_0.8_DNA (version 2) | ecosystem: Environmental > Aquatic > Marine > Coastal | place: USA... | reverse complement strand
GCGTTAGCATCTGATTGTTTTTGAACAAGAAAGGCCAGACCTGACACACCATTTAAGCGGCTTAAATCAGTAGGTTCTTTTGTAGCATCTTCAATTTCAGCTACTTCATCGAGTCTTACAGGGCTATTAGTTAAAGGATTATTACTAACAATAATACCTCTCAACTGACTTAATGCGTCTAATTTTCCAGCAAGACGAATGGTAATTTGCTCATCCTGATTTTTAATTTTCCCCGTTGGGAAATCAAGATTTGCAGATTGAATAGCGTTTTGAACCTGAAGAAGACTCAATTTACGTTCTTCAAGTTCCTTTCTATTAATATTTATTCTTATTTCCCTTTCCTGACCACCTACAATGGTAATCCTTGCCACACCCTCGATACTACTTAGGAGAGGAACAATTCTATTTTTTGCTAAATCAAACATTTGACCAGCATCTAATTTACTTTTAGCCCCAATATTCATAATAGGAAATTCATCACTGGAAAACTTTCCGAGGACGGGCACTTTAGCATCTCGTGGAAAAGTAGGCTGTATTTCATTTAATTTTCTTTGCGCTTCTTGTAGACTTTCTTGAATATTAGCATCTTGCTCCAACTCGATGATAACCGACGAAATATTTTCTCTCGAAGTAGAGCGAATACTATTAACACCTGCTAAGCCAGAAAGAGCATCTTCAATTTTTTTAGTGACACTTTGTTCGACCTCCATAGGCCCAGCACCCGGATAAACTGTAGTAGCGGTTAGAATAGGAGCTTCAAACTTAGGAATAAGTTCATAGCTCAATTGGGTATAACTAAAAAGGCCTAAAACGGTTAGCACAACAAACAGCACTATAATCAGGGAAGGCCTTTTAATAGCAATTTCAGTTAATGACATGAATTTTCTTTTGAAAAGGTTAAATGATTATTCCTTATTTGTTTTTACAATAACGGGCGCACCGTCCACCAGATTTATTTGACCTGTAAGGACAATTTCATCTGACTTTTGCAAGCCACCAAGTACAGAAAGCAAACCTCCTGTACCAACCCCAATTTGAATATTTCTTAGAACGGCTTTACCATTTTCAATCACATAAACTGAAGGATTTCTGGAACTTCCGACCAAGCAAATACGTGGAATGGCCAAAATTTCAGAAGAAGCAATATCATTAAATGATACCTGCCCGGTCATACCCGGTCTTAATCGCCCTGGATTAGTTATCAAAAGCTCCACCAGGTATCTTCTTGAAGGATCTGATTTTACATCGATGAGCGTAACAACGCCTTTAAGTTTTTGATCTGGCATTGCGTCAGTCACAACATCTGCCATGAATCCCACCTTGATAAGAGAAATCTGCTCGGCCGTGAGGTAAGTCTGGAAATACAATTTATTTGTTTGTACTATATCTCCTAACTTCATTGGCGGAGTGATAAAAGAACCCTTTTCCACCATTTTATTTGAGATGATACCCGTTAAAGGTGCTTTAACCTTACTAAAAGAAAGTTGCTTTTCAAGGCTGACCTGCTGAAATTTTAGATTTTCAAGCCCATTAACTGCATCATCTAATTGTTGCTGAGAAACGCCGCCCACTGGCAGTAAATTAGTCAGACGTTGAACGTCTTTATTGATTTTCTCCTGATTAAATTTAACTTGAGCGATTTGATTTAGCAATAAGTCAGCATCTAAAGTCACCAGGACATTACCTTCCTGCACTTGCTTTCCATTTTCAAAATTCACCTGAGTCACTCTTCCGGCGGCTTCAGAAATAATTGCCACCTCCTTAAACGCTCTGAATGAACCATTTGCATTGAAATCTTTCTTCATCAAGGTAATTTCCGGAAAGGTAGAAGAAACCATTACCGTAGTATTTCTTACCTGAGCTTTCGCTGCAGAGCTATCGATCTTCTTTTTATTATCTGTTAATTTCCATCCAATAACGGCAAATACACCGATGGTAATAGATAGGATGGCCAGAATTCTAAGTCCTTTTTTCATGTTGTTATAATATAAAGTTTGGGTTATTTACTGTAAAAATTTAATCAATTGCCCATTAGCATGAAGCAAATCGAGTTCGGCTATTCTGACCTGAAACAAAGCTGAGAGCACATTATTTTTTGATTCTCTGAGGGATGTTTCTGCATTCAATATTTCCGTTAATGGAGCAAGTCCCTGCTGATATCTTGCCTGACTTTGGGCGTAAATTTCTTCGGCGAGGCTACGGGCTCTTTTAAGCGGGGTTAAATTATTCAGATTAAGTGTCAATGTTTTCTTTGCATTTTCAAATTGAGCTTCATACAGCGAAAGGAGTTGCTTTTTGTCTTCCTCTCCCTTTTTAATATCTATTTGAACCGATTCAACCTGCGTTCTTCTTAATCCACCGTCATAAATGGGCACGCGCAACCTTAATCCCACAGAACTAAAGCTGGCCCATGAGTTAGAGCTTACAAAATCACCAAAAGTTCTTGGCTGCGCCTGTGCTGCAATATTTGCAAATAAATTGGCTGTGGGCCAGTAACTTGCTTTGTACCGATTTAAATTAATGACATTTAGCGCTTGATTTTGCTCGATGAGTGTTAAGCCAATACGCTGATTATAATTGGCTTGTAAAGCTACTACCTCAGGCAAGGTATAACTTGATTCGCTTAGGGTATCTGTAAGAATGATATCGGTTACCAAGGGCATTTGAAGTGAAAGCTTAAACATAACCATCTGCTGTTGAATCTGCAATTCCAGATTATTCAACTGGTTTTCCAGGATAAGTTCTGTAAGTTCAAGTTGTTTAACATCTTGCATTCTCCCTAATCCATTTTCAACCTGCACCTTGGTTAACTTCAGTAATTCCTTAATCTTAAACAAATTAGCCTGAATATTTGCCTTTTGAGATTTTACTGCCTGAATAGCATAATAGCCTTTAGAAACCTGTAAAACCAATTCTTCTTTGGTAGCCTCTGCCCTGGTTCTGTACAATTCAGTCGCCTTTTTTGCAGCGTTCAGACCCACCTTGAATTCAGGACTAAATACCAATTGGGTCACCTCAATAGAGGCATTGGTTCCCCAATGAGTGCCAATGGTCACCGGTCTGATATCGTCAGGTTTACCGTTCAAAAAATCTGGAAAAAAGATAACCTGTAACAATGGGTTGTACACAAATTGAGCATTTCCATTAATTTGTGGGTAACCTGAGGAAAGCAGCTGTTCCACATTAATTAATCCCTTTGCTTCGTCGAGTTTACCCTGAATTACGCTGCTATTGTTATCGACAGCATACTGCATTGCCGCCTTAAGATTCAATGGCATTTGGCCATTCACCTGATAAAACGAACACAGGAAAAACAAACCTAAACTGGGAAATAATACATGTGATTTTAAAAAAATCTTCATTTTATTCATCGTGTTATTTGTTGGTAGATTTTATGAAATGGTAGTAGCCTTAGCGCTCATTAAAGTAATTAAACGTTCTAATCCTAATGGCGTACAAATGCTTCGTAGAAATAATTCATCTCTTATAGTAATGGCTTCAATAAGCTCCAGGGATTCAGGTTCGAAAATTCTTGGTCTTAACATACCTTCCGACTGCAATAAAAATAATTTAGCCACCTTGGATGAGTTAATTTCAGCTCTGTAAAAACCTTGTTCAATACCTGACTGAAAATTAAAAACCAGCATATTATACTGCCATTCAAAATCATGATTAACAAATTTTTTCCATATTTCAGGATGGTTTTTCTGTAAATCGAAAATGACAAAAGGTGAAACCTCTTTTAACGATTCCAACGCCCTTTTCGATAAACTATAAAACGCATCCACGGGATCTGTCGCCTTCTTCCGTATCTGCTGAACTTTATCGGCCTCTTTTTCCATATATCCAAAAATACAGGATTCCACCAGGGCGTCTTTGGTCTGGAAATATTGGTATAATGTTTTTTTACTTATACCCATTTCTTTACACAAATCGTCCATGGTTACGTTTCTGAAACCATATTTCATAAAAAATGCCTCCGCCTGGATGAGAATATTATCTTTTGTAGAATTCATGTCTTAATAAACTATGGAAACTAAAAAGGTTCAATTAGTTTCCAAGTTTTTTAAAATTATTTTTGAAAATTTTGATAACTTTGTCTTTATAAAAACAGGATATGAAGTTATTACAAGATAAAGTTGCCTTAATTACCGGCGGATCGAGAGGCATTGGCGCTTCATTGGTTGCGCGTTTTGTGGAACATGGTGCTCATGTTGCTTTTACTTATAGATCAAGTGCTGCAGAAGCAGAAAAAGTAATTGCTGACAACGCCGTTTCGGGTATTACCATAAAGGCTTATCAATCAGATGCGTCTAATTTTCAAGCTGCCGAAACCTTAGTAAATCAGGTCATAGAAGATTTTGGTAAATTAGATATTTTAGTAAATAACGCAGGAATAACGCAAGATACCTTGTTATTGAGAATGACTGAGGAACAATGGGATAAAGTGATTGAGACAAATTTAAAATCTGTCTTTAATCTTTGCAAGCAGGTTTTAAAACCCATGCTGAAAGCTAAAAATGGTGCTATCATTAATATGGGTTCTATTGTTGGTGTTACTGGAAATGCGGGACAAGCGAATTATGCCGCATCAAAAGCTGGCATTATTGGCTTTACAAAATCTTTAGCCAAAGAGATGGGTACCAGAAATATTCGTTGTAATACCGTTGCACCAGGATTTATTGAAACGGATATGACAGATGAGTTGGACGACAAAACACGAGAAGCATATTTAGCGAATATTCCATTAAAAAGATTCGGAAAATCTTCTGAAGTAGCAGATGTTTGTGTTTTTCTGGCTTCCGATATGGGCGCTTATATCAGCGGACAGACTATCAGCGTGTGCGGTGCATTAACTACCTAGGATTAAAAATGGATACAGGTCTAAAATTTCGGAGTAAACTGTCAAAGCACTTCAGCAGGAAATCTCATTCTGAAGATTTAAATAGTTGGATATTTTAATATAAATTTATCTAATAAGAACCCAATGACCAATTCTTATAGGTGTATTAGATATTAATATATTTGATACGAGGCTAGTTGAATATTTATTTTTAATGAGTCCGTCTATCGAATTGTCTATTTTTTTAATAAAAGAGCCAAAGGTGGAAGCCCCAATGGTCATAAGCCTTTTATTAGACGAAGGCTTATTCGCCAGCCAGCTTTAAAATAAGTAATTCTAACTGTTCGGTAATTCTGAAATTAGTAGATTTTATTTTAGATAGTATAGGTTTTATTGATGGAATTATTCCAGCAAGTTTAGCGTCTACTAAAACTCCTATAGTACCAATTATTGTTAAGCCAAGTTGATGTGCAAATTTTCTTCCTTTGAGATCATCAATGATCAGAAGGCAATTATCTAACTCAATAGCCAAGGCAATAGCACTTGCTTCACCTTTATCTAATGAAGCTTCAATTATTGATTGATAATTCTTATTACAAGGTTCTTTAATTTCAATCCAGGGAGGAAGTAGTCCACCAAATTCTCCTGCTACTTCCGATGTCGTTGTTATATTTCCGAATAATTTATTTAGGATTGAAAGTTCACCAATGATGTCTAATAGAATAAGGCAACTAGTGTCAGAGATGATAGTTCTGCGCATTCTTGATGTCTTTTTCTAGTTCCATTTCAGGATATTCAAAAATCGAAACTCCATAGTTTCCTAAAAGTTCCATGAATGTCCGCTTAGAGTAACCAGCAAGCTCAGCAGCTTGACCTAAAGACAATGATCCCTTTTCATAAAGCTTAGCTGCAAAAAGAGTTTTAGCTTCCCTTTCATCGAGATTATCAGGTATTTCGAGAGTCATTGTTTTCATATTTCAAATGTAAGAAAAATTGCTAAGAGTTTCAAATAAAAGGAGTTTCAGTGAACTTACAACAAAATTCGTAACTGCAAGAAACGGCTGTTGTAGTAGTAATTTCTCTTCTTTTTTTTCAAATTTTACCATAGAAAGTTGATTATATCTATTGGCTTATTGGTAAAAATCTGGGGTCTTTCTAAAACGATGTAAAACGGTGTTTATTAATCCATTTTATTCATTAATTATAGCGTCAGCTTCAACTTCCACGAGGTATTCATCCCCTATTAATTTAGCCACCACCAGGGTATTTGTTGGATTAATCCCTTCAAACCTTTTACCATGTACCCGTGCAATGGCTTCCCAATGCTGTACATCCGAAACAAAAATCCTTGTTCTGACTACATCCCTCATGGTGGCATTCATTGATTTTAGAGCACCTTCTATTTTATCCAACACAAAGTGCATTTGAGAATCAGGACTATTGCCACCTATAACCAATGAACCCTGCGTTGCGGTAGTACCTGAAACAAACACATGATTTCCCTTTTTTACCGCCCGCGAATAACCTGCAAAAGCCTCCCAAATAGTACCACTTGAAGCACTATATCTGCCATTTCCCTCGTCCATCACTTGAAAAGCGGGTGGAAATGAAGCAATATGCTGGCTTAAATCGCCAGAAGCCGTCAGAAAAGGAGGATATCTATATTCATCTCCACAATCGCCGTTTACAGATTTGAATTCATTGATTAAAGCAGCAATTTCCATTTTAGATTCCTCATCTAATCCCATTTTACTTACCTGTTTATTCTCAGCAATATGTTCTAACTCCCCTAACCTTGCTCCAATAATGACTGAATTACAATGAAACTCCTCCTTAATATACAAGGAAGCAAGCTGGGCTATGGATAAATCTAATTTTTTTGAAATGGCATCTAATTGTTTAAGTAAGTCTTGAAATTGATTCCAATCACAAACCTCCTCTTGAAATCTTTTATACTTCATTAAAGACCAGGTAGGTAAATTTTCTACGGAAGGCTCTACTTTTCCCAACCATTTATTTGAAAAAAAACCTCCTGCCACGGTGCCATAACAAAGAACCCTTACCTGATTTTCCAAACAATACGGAATCATTTTATTGACAGCCCTTTGATCAAAAAGAGAATGAGAAATTTGATTGGAGACAATGGGTATGTTGGAATCAATAGCCATTTTCAAATGAACTGTATCCATATTAGTTACCCCTAACGCATTAATATAGCCTTCCTTTCTCAGGTCATCCAGATAAAACAAGGTTTCAATCCAGGAGGGATCTGTGTAATCCCAGGCATGAAATTGAAGTAAATCGAGTTGATCTACTTGTAACCTGTTTAAAGCCAATGTCACAGCATCTTTAACCATATCTTTTGAATTATGGCCAGGTTTAGGTACCCATTTGGTAGCCAAAACAGGTAAAGATTTACCTTCCTCTTTTCTTTTTTTATATAAAAGACCAGCAATAATTTCTGCAGAACCATAATGGTCAGCCATATCGAAAAAATTCAAGCCTGCATCCAAATATGCCTCCATATTTTCAACTACAGAGGCAGGATTGAAGGTTGCATTTTTCCGCTCGATATCGGCAATTTGCCATAATCCAATGATAACCGGTGGAATATTTATGCTCATAAACAAATTATTTTTTCCTTAAAATGTTTTACTCTTTTCAGATTTAAACTATTAACAATCAATTATTAACATATATATTTTATCTGAAAAATCCCAAAAAATTTCCTCATATAATATTCTCAGAAAATTTTAATACTATATTATCTTTAAAATATTCAAAAGAATAAATAAATTTATAAAATAATTACTCTCAGTTGTCACCCCTCGGGAAGTTCCTCAAAATGGGATTTCCCATTTTTATTTTTAAGCCAGAATAGATAAAACCAGACACTTCCCATAGTCATAACGATTAACCAAACCCAGGTCGCTTTAAAATACCAATGACTAAGAGAACTATTTAAATCCTTTATGGTATGAAAGACCATTAAAATGGATAATAAAAAGACACCTAACAACGCCAATAAGGTTCTAATTTTTGGAAATTGATAGCCTAACATATTAGCTGAAAGCGTTTTATTCTTTAGGGGTAAAAATACCACTGAAAGACAAATAAGAATAAAATTCACCAACATGGAAGTGACCATAATATCAATACCTAGAAAAATATCCCCGGCAAAATGACACCCTAAAATACCCAGGGCAGAAATGAAGGAACTAAACATGATGGCACTTTGAGGTGTCTTCGTTGTTTGATTTACCTGGGCAAAAACAGGATTTATAATACCATCTTTTGCCCAGGCGAAAACCAATCTTGAAACAGATAAAATCATTCCAGGCAAATCGTTCAATAAAGCAATGGCAGCACCTGATAGGATAATAGCTGACCAAAATGGATTTAATAAGATGGAAAACAACCCTGGTGCAGTCAGATCTTTTTGTTTTGCTTCCTCCGCAATGTACCACCAGGGAATAGAATGATAAACAGCCGCTGAAAAAACAAAGTAATATAATCCTACCAGGGAAATAGCTAAAATAATAGCCTTTGGTAAATTCTGATATGGATTTTTAGCTTCACCGCCTGCCTGAGCTATGGAATCAAAACCTATAAAACTGGCAAATAATATGGAAGCACCTGTAAAAAGAGTTTGCCAGGAAAATACCAATACTGGTTTTTCTGATAACGGCTGCCCTGTTTTTTCCAATAAAGCTTTTGTAAAATCTGTATTATCATAATAAAATCCAAAAAAGATCACAATACCACCTAAAATGAACATTAGGAACATGAGCGGAATTAAGGTATTTGTATAAAATGCACCTCCCTTAATATTTGTAAAAGTAAAAAAAACCAGAATGGCCATAGCTAAAAATAATCTTACATAAGGTATGGTTAAAAAAGCACCTATTTCTACAAATCCGAGGGCATTGAAAAAATCTCTAAAAAAGGGAATCGTAACAAAAGCAACCACACCAATAACCAAACTAAGACCAAACCATTGGGAGAAACTCGCTGCAAATCCGACGTATGGATGCAGGCTTCTGCTTGCATAAATGTAACTGCCTCCAGCCCTTGGCATGGCCGATGCCAGAGCGGCATAAGAAAGGGCAGCAAAAAGAGCGGGTACTGCGGCCATTAAAAAAGCAACTAATACATAAGGTCCTATGCCAGGAACATTCTTTTGAATCATTATGGGAACCACATAAATAGAGGCACCGACCATAGAGCAAATACCCGTAGCCGTTAAGGTTAAAAGATTTAAATGTCTGTCCAGTCCATTGGATTCCTCTTTTTTCATTTAATTTTACTTTCTTGCAAAATAATATGAATCCTTCTTTTAATAAAATTAAAAGCCTTTTAATTATTTTTTTATATGATTCGACCGCCAGAAACCATTATTATCGGAGAACAGGAATGGATGAGTAGCAATCTGGACGTAAACTCCTTTAGAAATGGATTGCCCATTCACCATGCTGTCAATGAAGAAGAATGGGAATATGCTGCAAAGAACCATTTACCCGCTTATTGCCTTTATGAAAATAACCAGACATTAGATTTGATTTTCGGAAAATTATATAATTACTACGCGGTAATTAATGAAAATGGTCTGGCTCCGGCAAACTTTAAAATTCCGTCTATCAATGATTGGACAGATTTGGCTGCTCATTACGGAGGATTAACAGAAGCTGGAACTCATTTGAAATCAATAGATTGTTGGGAAAGTGGCACTTCTGATGTATCAGTATTACATGAATTATGTCTGTTTAACGGATATCCAGGTGGCCTCAGATATCCCTTGGGATATTTCGATTTAGCTAATTCTAATGGCTTTTGGTGGACAATAAATGACTATGACCTTGCAAACGCAATGGGAATAAACTTATACTACGACGATACCATGCTTTTAAAACGGCATTATTCGAAAGGAAGCGGATTTTCTGTACGTTGCATAAAAATTACTGCTGTATCTTAGGTGGAATCAATTTATAAATTACCGGAGTGAATATTCTGGACAGTAAGGTCGAACTTATTAGCCCTCCAATAATTACAATCGCCAAAGGTGAAATAAGCGGATTAGTTGACAGTGCGATAGGAATAAGGCCACCGATAGCCGTTAAAGAAGTTAATATAATAGGTAAAAATCGAATTTCACCCGCTTCTCTGATGGCTTCGTCTAATGATTTCCCCTCTTCCCTTAACTGATTGGTAAAATCGACCAGTAAAATAGTGTTTTTAATTTCAATACCCGCCAAAGCGATCAAACCTACCACGGCAACAAAAGAAAGCGAATTATCCGTCAACCATAAGGCTGTTAATGCGCCAACCATACCTAAGGGAATAACGCTCAAAACGATGATAGTACTTTTAAAGGTTTTAAACTCCAGCAGTAAAATACCAATAAATAGAAAAACAGTAAGGATTATAATCACCGTAAATCCACTAAATGATTCTTGTCTTGTTTCATATTCACCCCCCATAACATAGGTATAACCTACAGGCATAGTGAATTGATCCATTTTAGCCATTACATTTTTAATAACCTCATCATTTAAGTACCCTTTATTAATAAACGCCGAAAGAGAAACCATCCTTGTCTTATCCAAATGATTTATCGATAAGGGAGAAGACTCGAGTTCCAGATGAGCAAACTGCGTTAACGGAATGGCTTTACCTTTAACATTTTCCACAAAAAGCGTCTTAAAAACGTCTAAATCAATAGGCCCGGCTTCCTTTTTCTTAATAATAATCTGGTAATCTTCACCATCATCATCGGACATAATACCTATTGGAATACCTGACAAAGCCAAACGAAGGGTTTTATCGATAGACACTATAGGAATACCAAGTATGGCAGCTTTTTCTTTATTTATTTTAACTCTCAGGTCTGTTTGAAGATTACTGACAGGATTATTTACATAAATAGTACCGGGGACACTTTTTATCAGATTTTCTATTTTAAAGGCTAAAGCTCTCAAGGAATCCAGATTATCCCCTAATAATCTGACCTCCACTGGAGCAATGACGGGTGGACCTTGCTCAAAATTATTAATCTGTATTTTGGCACCATGAAAAGGCGTCCATTCTTGTCTTAAAGAGTCAATAAGGAATAACTTTCTTTCAACCGGCGTATCATCATTTAGTTGAACAAAAATTTCTGCGAAATTTGGTTTTTTAATGGATCTAATCTCATTGTAATATATTTGTGGATTTCCCATACCCACATTGGTGGCATAATATTGAACATCATCTAACTTGGCCAGTTCCTTTTCAATAAACCCCGAAAGGGTATCTGTATTCTTAATATTAACCTGAGCTGGGGGCGTAATCCTAATGAAAAATTGAGGTTTTTCGGAAGCGGGAAATAAACTAAATCCAATAACGGGTATTATTTGAAGCGAAGCAAAAAAGACCAGTAAAACAAAGACCATGGACATAAAAGGTCTTTTTAAAGAAACTTCAAGAATAGGAGCATAACTTCTACTGATTCCTTTTTTCAGCACTCTCATGAAAAAATTTCCATCGGAATGTTCTAAATTCTTTTTGAGTAAAATATTTGCCAGGAAAGGTATAATAGTTAGTGAAACAACCAATGAGGCCAAAACGGAGGCAATAATACTTATGGGTAATGACCTAATGAACTCCCCCGAAGCCTCAGGAAGAAAGATCAGGGGAAGAAATGCAATAATTAAGGTAGCTGTACATCCGACGACTGCGGTACCAATCTGTGAGGTAGCTTTTAGCACCGCATCTTTCCGACTATACCCATTTAACATCCATCTTTCAATATTTTCTATAACTACAATACTATCATCTACTAACAGTCCGAGAGCAACTACAAGGCCAACAATACTTAGCTGATTTAAACTAAAACCGAGATAATTCAAAATAATAATACCTATCGACAAAGAGAGAGGTATTGAAATCATCACAATAATTGCGGGTCTGATACCTAAAGGAAGTAAGGTAATAGCGACTAATAAAATCGCCCAGATAAAATCGAAGCCTAATCCTGAAAGTCTTTTTTGAACCACCTTTGCCTGGTCAAAATGACTAATCATATCAATATTGTTAGGCAAGGAACTTCTAAATCTTTCTAAAACAGGCTGATAAGCCAGTTGGGTGGCTGCGATATTCTCTCTTGATTTTTGAGCAGCCACCACAAAAATTCCTCTATGTCCGTTTAATCTGGTAATATGATCTCTTTCAGCAAAAGTCATAGTTACTGTAGCTATATCTCTGAGTTGGATATTCCTATTATTTGCTGTGAACACCAAGGTATTTTGGATATCTTCTACTTGCTTAAAATTTCCACTTGATTTAACATTAAAATATCTGTTTCCCACATCTATACTTCCCGAGGGAATATTGGCCAATTCACTTTGGAGATTATTCAACACCACCTGTTGGGAAACGCCAAGGCGCGCCATGCGTTCAAAATCCAAAGATATTTGAATTTGTTCTTCGGGTAAACCAGCAATTTCAATATTTTTTAAGGAGGGTATTTTTTCTAAAGCCTCGGCAAGAACATCGGCCTCTTTTTTTAATTGCTTCCAGGTAGCAGTCTCCGAAATAAGCGCCGTTTGAATAACATTTACATTTGAGGGGCTCACTTTTTCCACGGTAGGAAGAGGCATATCAGCAGGAAGCTTTCCTTTTAGCGCTGATAATTCACGAATAAGCTCTTGATATTTTTCATTTACATCTACTCCATACTTAAATTCAACTCTGATTACGGCATAACCGTCACCGATAATACTTTTTAACCTGCGAATATTTTCGAGACCATATAAGGCCTTTTCCATGGGTTTAATCACTAATTCCTCAATATCTACCGGACTGGTTCCCGGATAAATAACGGTCACTGGAAAAATGGGTGCGTTCAATTCCGGATCTTCTGCTCGGGGCATATTGATAACGGTAAAAGCCCCAATTACAGAGATGAGCAAAAAAACAATGAGTGTAAAAGGGTAATTTTTTACCGCGAATTCAGTGATTTTCATATTATATAACTAATTAGGGCTTTATAATAATAGCGGCACCGTCCTTTAAATAAGGACCACCCTCTATGACTAAGTAGGTATTTTTATCAAAATCAGCCGCAGTCCAGGCGCCAATTTTATCGAAGCCGGCTATTTTTATCAACCTCTTTTTTACCACCTTTTTGTCGGTAGTAATGAAAATAAAGCCATCATTTTGATTGGCATCAAGCAAGGCAGAAAAAGGGATACGATATACTTCAGTACCCTTGGTTGGCGTAATCACAGCCTTCCCAAACATGCCGCTGGCCAATGAAACATTACCCATATTGAGCGGTTTAAGCTCCACGGTCAAGGTGCCAGAAAAGGGATCTACCAAGGCAGACTTCCTGACTATTTTAGCAGGTACAGCAGTTCCATTTTCAAACTGAATGGTGGCAACCTCTCCTATATTTAAAGTTTGCCATTGATAATCTGACACCCCTGCTTTTAACACCCAAGCCGTATTTCCAGCAATATCATTGGCTAAGAAAACAGGAGAACCAGGACCTACTACCTGCCCCACATCGGCTAATTTTTTTAAAATAAAGCCACCGGCAGGAGCTTTAATAGAAGAAAACTGGCCGTTAAAGGTGGCCGTTTTATTCTGCTCTTTCGCCAATGCCAAAGCTGATGTAGCATTCTGGAATTGTTCCAGCGTGGCCACACTATCCCTATATAAATTTTTGACTCTAGTCAAATCTCTTTCTGCCTTTTCCAAACCAATTTTAGTCATCTGGATTTGACTTTGGATGTCCAAAGGGTCTAATGTAGCCAAAACCTGACCTTTTTGAATGACGTCGCCCTCCTTAACAAGAACAGACTGAATGATACCGCCCAGTTTAAAGGAGAGATATCTTTCATTTTCAGTAGTAAAAACACCTGATAACAAGTAGGATTCTCTTATTACTTCCTTTTTCAAGGTTACAATGGTAACCGGAATATTCTTATCTACTATTTTGTTTTCGGCTACGGGACTTTCATTCTTACAACCAGCAAGCTGTATAATTATTCCAATAAAAATGATTTGGAGAGATCGTTGCATCCTTTTTATTTTAATTTTTGTAATTCAGATTGGGCCATTAAATATTGATAATACTTCATATTTTCTTGAAGTAAAGCCGTGGTATATTGGTTTTGAGCATCGTACATTTCAAGCAAAGTAACCGTTCCTCCTTGAAAGCCCTTCTCGCTAAGTCGCAAATAAGTAGCCGATGTATTTACCTGTTTTGCCATAGAGGCAAAAGCTTTTTTTGTGGATATTACTTTGTTGTATGCCATATTAATAGCCATATTCTCTTGATTTTCAATTAGTTCTTTGCTCCATTTTAAAGACTGGATATCCAATTGAATCTGCTCTCCTTTTAACTTATTCATTTTATTCACCCATAATGGCATCGTTAATTGCAAGCCCCCCATGATGTAAACGCTTTTACTGTTAAATTGCCATCTAAATTCCTGAGAGCCTATATCAGAAAACAGACTGATTTGAGGCATAAAAAACTGTCGGTTTCTTTTTTCTACTAAAGATTGAATCGATAGCGCAATATCCATCTTTTTAAGGACCGGATTTCCAGGGGAAACAGTCAACCCTGTCAGATTTTCTGTGAAGTTATCCTCTGGAACAGGCTTTTCAAAAATGAAAGGCAAGTCATTTTCTCTGTTTAATAAAAATTTCAGATAAAGTTGTGCATTGATAATATTGTATTCAGTTTCCTTTAATTTAGTATCCAACATTTCAATTTCATTCTCCGCCCGAAGTATTTGAAATGGCAATGCTTTTCCTTCACGAACTAAAATTTGAATGGTCTCTAAGGATTTTTCGAGTAATTTTTTTGAATTTATTAAAATCTTTTGGCTTTCAATGACCAGTCCAAACTGATAGTATGCAAGTTTAACCGCTAAAATCAATTCCTTTTTATAAATATCTATTTCATTTTCCTGCAAGAGAATCTCCTGCATTCTCACGTCCTTTTGGAGGTGTAAATCTCTATTTAAAACTGGGTAGCTTATCCTAATTCTACCATCGTAAAAATCGTTAGGAAGTAGTTGATTTTCAACATTTTCTATTTGCGGAAACTGAGCGCTCTGGGTCACCTTATTCAGTGTACTATACACAGGATTCAATAAATCACCGATGGGCAAATCAATCGTTCTACCTCCAAGAGCTAAGGTATAGGAAAATGAAAAGTCAGCTGACGGTTTAAACCTTTTCTCCGCCTCTTTTAAGGCCAGTTTACCTTTTGCCAAAGGTATATTTTTCTGTTTTAGCAGCAGATTCTGTTGGATAGCCTCCGCTATATATTGATCGAGCACAGCGTTTTGAGTGTAAACGATCGAAACATTTAACAGAAAAATCAATATAAATACAAGTCGAAATATATAGTTCATTTTATTAATATGTGACATTAGGATTTGACAAGAAGTTTACTGAAAATGTTAAACGTCCGTTCAATAATAGTTTCCGGATTCGACAAACCAATCCTTAATCCCCTTTTCCTTATAGAAAGGGTAACCATACCATGAACGGTGCTCCATATTAAATAAGCAAGGGAATCGACATCCGTTTCTTTTATTAGCCCCTTATAGATACAAGCTGAAATGACGGACTTCAAATAATCAAAAGCAGTTTTCCCTTCTATCCATTGAGTTTCATCGAGAAGATTAAGAAAATCGATCGGAGCTTCCATAATAAACATCAAGTCATACAATTCCGGATTATCTTCGGCAAACTGAATATATATTTTGCCTAGGGCTATGAGTTGTTCCAATGGATTTTCATGCAACTCTGAACGCTTCATTTGCTTTACTAATTCTAGGAAAGATTCTGTGTGAAGGGTATAAAATATTTCATTTTTGTCCTTAAAATATTGGTAAATGGTAGATGGACTATATTCAATTTTCTCTGCAATATTTCTAATGGTAGTAGCTTCAAATCCTTTCAACAGAAATAATGCTCTTGCCGTGGCTAAAATAGATTGCCTGGTATCTAATCGCTCTCGTATTCTT
>Ga0136655_1000635_pt1 | contig 15868 bp, 17 predicted proteins | sample CPBDNA_2_FD_94863 | JGI IMG/M metagenome (GOLD analysis project Ga0136655, IMG submission 94863) | Freshwater to marine salinity gradient microbial communities from Chesapeake Bay, USA - CPBay_Spr_15_0.8_DNA (version 2) | ecosystem: Environmental > Aquatic > Marine > Coastal | place: USA... | reverse complement strand
TATGAATACAAGGATATCAATCCAAATTTAAAGGTTTTGATTAATGCCGATGAAAGCACTTACAAAGTTGCGAAAGGTAATGGTGCAAGTCATCCAATGGCTTGGTATCATGAATTTGATGGAGGGAGAGTTTTCTACACTGCATTGGGCCATGTGGACTCTGCTTGGGAAGACGATGTCTTTCTAAAGCACCTTTATGGAGGGATTTGGTACGCTGCTACCGGAAGACCTTTCAAAAAATGATTTCATTAAAACCGAATTGTCGGAACTATAAGCTGACAATTCGGTTTTGTATTCAAAAATTGATTCTATTATGTTGAAAGCACAAGCCAAACCTGTTCACCTCTATATGGAGGCTAATCCAAATCCCAATTCTTTAAAATTCGTTGCTAATTTCATGTTAGCTGAGGATGGGGTGAGTTTTGACTATCCGGATTCCGCCAGTGCGGCCAATTCCCCGCTTGCACAAGAACTTTTTAATTTTGCAGCAGTTCAGCGAGTTTTCGTTGCCTCTAATTTCGTTACGGTTACCAAAGATGAAGCCGTTGACTGGATAGAGATCCAGACGATTATTAGAGATCACATCCGTCATTACCTTGAAGCAGGTAAGGCTGTGGTTCAAGCAGATTTTGATCGAGACCCACTTTTCGACGAGAATGATTCAGAGATCGTGAAGAAAATCAAAGGTATTCTGGATGAATACATCAGACCTGCTGTGGAGCAAGATGGAGGAGCAATTGTTTTCCATTCTTTCCAGGACGGAATTGTCAAGGTATTACTCCAAGGCTCATGCTCAGGGTGCCCATCCAGCACTGTTACGCTTAAAGCTGGGATTCAAAATCTTCTGACAAGAATGCTTCCCGAAGTGAAGGAAGTGCAAGCAGAGGGAGTATAATTCCAAATCCATAATGGGAAAACGAGACTGGTCTTGGGCGATTCTTGGGCTGATTGCTTTGGTTTTCCGATATATTGCGGTCCGAAATCCCGAGAAAACAGATGAAATCTATTCCCGAATTTTTTTTCCGGGAATCCGAAATGTTATTGATATGTCGCTGGGAAAATTACCTTTTCCCAGTGTTTATCTTTTTATTGCCTCTGTTTTTCTAATTCTAGGGATCGTTTTTTTTCGCTTGCTGAAAAGAAAAGGATGGAAATCAAAGACTTTTTATGCCTTTAGATTTTTATTGAATGGCGTGGGTGCTTTGGTGTTCTTTTTTCTCTTTCTATGGGGATTTAATTACCATCGAACTCCGATTTTTGAACAGTTGGGCCTAAATCCAAAGTCTCTCAACCTAGAACAGCTGAAATCTGAGATTCAAATCACGAATCGCTTAGCGCGTCAATTTCGAAATTCGATCACCACAGACACACTAGCTATAACCGAAATTCTTCCATATTCATCTTTGGAAGAAGTAGTTCGCCAAAACATGGGTGAGAACCTCGATCTGCTAGGCTTGAATTTTACTGGAAAACCAAGAACTAAGCTTTTTCCACCGCCGGGATTTATGCGTAAAATGGGGATTCTTGGAATCTATTTTCCTTTCACTGGCGAAAGCTACATTGACCCTACACTTCATCCACTTGAGCAGCCCTTTACTGTTGCACACGAAATGGCTCATAGCTATGGGGTGACCAATGAGGGTGAGGCGAATTTTATCGCTTGGGTGATTTGTACCAATAGCGATGACTTCTTACTAAAGTATTCAGGGCATTTACGACTGTTGATGTACCAGTTGCGGGATTATTACCGAATGGCTCCAGATGAGTATCGTGATTGGATCAAAACCTTAGATGCAGGCGTCCGCGCAGATTTAATTTCTATTCAAAAAGCTTCTGATGCGATCAAGCCTTTTTCGATTGAACTGAGTCGGAAATCGAATGATATTTTCCTGAAAAGCCAAGGCGTCAAGGCTGGGATTAATAGCTACCAACAACTTCCGATGTTGGCTTTCGCATGGCGTCAGCGAATGAATTTGGAGTTTTAACAATCCGAATTTAGAGATTTCAAATTCAAATTCTGAGCTAGAATAGTTCCTAAATTATCCTGTAAGCTTGATGCTTAGTTTTCATAGTTTTCTCGTCTTTAGGTAATATTTTTACAAAACTCAGACAAATAACTACTCGATAAGTTTGTTTTTTTAACTTATGAAAACTAATATTAAGGGCTATGTTCTTAAAAACAGTTTCGACTCGATCACTTATTTTATCTTTAAGTCTTTTATTTATTACATTATCTTTTTCTATAGCCCAAGTCAGGGTAGATTCTGAAAGAGACAAGGACGGGAATGTCCTGATTTTTGCCACTAACACCGAATCGATTCCTTACTCGGTTATCCTGAACTTTTCAACGCTTCAGAATTTGACAACCCCAGGTGGAGGAAATGTCACAGCAATTGCTCCTCCTGGGCGAAGCCAACTTACTCGACTGAAACCGACTCTTGCAGGTCAAGCAACAAGTTATAATTACTCTTATTCTTTTGCCAAAGGAAACGTCTTTGCAAAAAGTAAAGGAGACCCTATTTATCTAATCCCAGTCGTGCCAGGTACAAAAGTCACCGCTATACAAATGGTCCATCTGGAAAATAGGCTTGGGACAAATCGCTCTAATGATAAGTATGTCGGCCTTTCGTTTCGATTTGAAACACATACCCAAATCGTCGCTCCTCGGAAAGGAATCATCGTTGAGGTGAAGATGGACAATCAAGATCTGAAGGAAAATCTTGATTTCACCAAAAGCGAAAACCATATCGAGATTTACCATGAAGATGGAATGATCACCAAACTGATGGTATTGAAGGCGGGTACTGCGAAAGTGAAAGTTGGGGATGTAGTTTTTCCAGGCGATGTGCTGGCAGAATCTGCCGGAGAAAATTATCGGTCAGGTCTTCATGTACGAGTAGTGACTTTAAGGACTGAAAAAGATGGCGTAGATAAATTCAAGTACACAGTGATTCCAGTTAAGTTTTCTACTACAGCGGGAAATATTGAGATCTCCCAAATACTGGAATTAGAGGTGGCTCATCCGAAAGAAATTATTGAATTAGAAATGACTAAGAAGGAGTTGAAGAAATATCAGGCAGTAGGCCAGCTCTGATTTACCGCTTCCGATTGCCAAACCATACCCCCAAAATCACCGCAGCGATTCCAACATAATGGCCCAAAAGCAATACTTCACCATCTAATACTCCCCAAAATATAGCTACGATCGGAATAAAATAAGTCACGGAGCTGGCAAATACAGGGGTGACTTTTTTCACCATGATATTGAATAGAATCAACGCGATCGCGGTCCCGAAGACGCCTAGTAAAGTTAAATATCCTAGGGCCTCAAGAGCTCCATCCACTTGCGTGACTTTATACGAAAAGTCAGTGCCAGCCATGAGATAGACCAAAGCCATGGGTAAGACCACTAAGAGCGAAATCGCTGTGATTTCAATAGGTTTGAGTTTTTCGAAACGGAATTTGATCAGGTTGAGATTGAAGCCATAGCAAACACAGGCTAAAATCACGAAAAAAGCGTAGGCATTAATTCCTGAAAATGTCCCAAAATCTGCACCCTCTTTTACGGTGACTAAGATTACTACTCCTATAAAGGCAATACCTAATCCGATTCCATTTCGAAGTGTGATCTTCGAGGAAAAGAACAAGGCTCCAATCAACACCACAAATAGCGGAGTCAGCGCATTAAGCACCCCTGTTAGTGAGCTACTGAGTTGTGTCTGGGCCTTTGCAAAAAGGAAAGCTGGAATAAAGCTACCCACTAAGCCTACTAGAAGCAGATTTTGAATCTGTTTGCTGTTAAGGTTTTTTATTCTTGGCAAGGAAAGCGGAAGCAGGAAAGTGGCTGCGGCTACTATTCTGTAGGCTCCCACCTCGCCCGGAGAGAAGATTTCAAGTCCACGTTTGATCAAGATAAATGAGCTTCCCCAAATTAAGGCTAACACAATCAGGAATACCCAGTTGACTAGATTACTATCAGATTGATTTGAATTCATAAAATCAGCTTTTGCCTTTAGATTGGCGGGGAGAGTAAGAGGAGGGTGCGAAGTTTAATTCTTGGGATTTGTTACAAGGATTGTTAAAAAACGTGATCCGAGTATGCGTATGCCACTTGATTGAGGACTTCGCAGACGTGTTCGTAAGTTTCGGCAGTGACCATTTCCGATCGATACTGTTTAAAATTCGGCATGCCTCTGAAATAATTGGTGTAGTGTCTTCGCATCTCCAGAATTCCCAGTTTCTCACCTTTCCACTCGACAGAGAAGTCCAGATGTTTCTTTGCGACCGCGATCCTCGCCTCTAGTCCAGGTGCAGGTAATTTTTCTCCAGTTGCTAAGAAATGTTTGATTTCATCAAAAATCCAAGGGTAGCCAATCGAGGCTCGCCCGATCATCATGCCATCAACATTGTATTTATTTTTGTATTCTAAAGCTTTTTCAGGAGAATCGATATCGCCATTTCCAAAAACAGGAATGTAAAGACGAGGATTAGCTTTGACCAGATTTAGGTAAGACCAGTCAGCCTCCCCCTTGTACATCTGCGCTCTTGTACGTGCGTGGATACTGATCGCTTGAATACCGACATCTTGAAGTCGCTCTGCTACTTCTACGATCCGAATTGTGTTTTGATCCCAGCCAAGTCGAGTTTTCACAGTGACAGGAATATTGACAGCTTTCACAATCTCTGCAGTCATGGCGACCATTTTATCGATATCCAAGAGTATTCCTGCTCCAGCACCTTTGCAGGCTACTTTATTGACAGGGCAGCCGTAGTTAATGTCTAGAATATCAGGTTTGGCTTCTTCGACGATCGCAGCAGCTTCCCGCATGGATTCGATTTCATTTCCAAAAATCTGAATACCGATTGGGCGCTCGTAATCGAAAATATCGAGCTTAGCCACACTCTTGGCAGCATCCCGGATCAATCCTTCTGAGCTGATAAACTCCGTATACATCAAGTCTGCACCGTGCTGCTTGCACACTGCTCTAAACGGAGGATCACTCACATCTTCCATTGGTGCAAGCAACAATGGGAACTCTCCTAACTCCAACTTTCCTATCTTAACCACTTGTTATTCTAAATTTGCCGTAAATTTACCTCAAATATGGAGATATACGAAACCCAATCTGAAATTGCCAAGCGAAAGAGTTGGCTTTTATCATTAGTAGTCATTGTCTTAGTCGCTATCGGCATTTTGGTGATTCTCCAAGTTTTAGCTTTGGCAGCTACGCCATATCTTTTCGGAGTATCTATTGAAGACATCATGGGGCTAATGACCGGTGATTTTTCTTCCCCAAATGGGCGAATGGCCATGTTTTTTATTCAGGGAATTGGTTCTGGAATTGGATTTTGGTTAGCGGCTTACGTGATCGCACATTTTATCGACAAAGCGGATTTTCATTGGGAGATTCAGCTTCCTCGATTCAACCTGACCGGAGCTGGCTTGGTCTTAGTTATTACTGTGGGAGGAATGCTTTTCAATTCGCTATTGGTTTACTGGAATTCGCTTTTAGTACTTCCTGAGTCTCTGTCCGGATTAGAACTTTGGATGAAAGAGACGGAGGAACAATTGCTTGAGTTGACCAAATTCTTGACCGATTTTCAATCGATTCCTGAGTTGCTTACAGGGATTCTGGTGATTGGTGTATTAGCAGGAATTGGGGAAGAGATGTTCTTCAGAGGTGTCGTTCAGCCCAAAATGAGACTTTACACCTGCTCTGCGCATGCGGGAGTTTGGGTGACTGCAATCATATTTTCTGCGATTCACTTGCAGTTTTACGGATTCCTTCCTCGAGTGTTTTTAGGAGCGCTGTTTGGGTATTTGTACCTTTATTCGGGAAGTTTGATCTATCCTATTTTGGCTCATATTTTAAATAATTCCATTACCGTAATTCTAGTTTATCTATCTAATCAAGAGAAGATTGACATTGATTTGGAGTCTACAGATGCGGTATCCTATCCTGCGGCGATACTTGGCTTATTGGGTCTTTTAGCAGGAATATATTACTTTAAGAAAATAAACAGACCTAATGGAGAACTGGATAAAAGTATTTGAAACGGAAGCTCAAGTAAGAGCTGAAATAGTAAAAGGTGTACTTGAAGAGCATGGGATCCAAGCTGTTGTTCTGAATAAAAAGGAGACAGTTTACAAGATCTTCGGCACCTATCACGTCCTCGTTCAGCGTGATGATTCAATTTCAGCCTCAACTATCGTTCAGAATGAGATCACGTTTTAATATTAATAATTACAGCAATCTGGGTCAGCGTGCGATCACGGCTGTAATTGGTGGATTGATCGTAGTAGGAGGAACTATTTATTCTGAGTGGACTTACTTTTTGGTTTTTGCTGGAATCTTGGGATTTTCTCAAATGGAATTTTACAAACTAAGTGGCTTGGATGGTATGCTTCCTTTGAAAAGTTTTGGCACTTTCTTAGGTCTGATGATCTTCTCACTGACTTTCATGGTGGAGAAGGAACATCTGCCGACGGAATATTTATACATGATTTTCCCGATCGTTTCCTTGACTTTTTTCATCAAGCTTTATCGGAAAACGGATAAAAAGCCATTTACCGGAATTGCATTCACCTTTTTGGGAATATTTTACGTAGCAGTTCCATTCTCTTTGTTGAACTTGGCGGTTTTTTCAGTTGATGGCGTTTACATGTATGAAATCTTAATTGGCTGTCTTTTGATCCTTTGGGCAACTGATACTGGAGCTTATTTCGCAGGTACACGATTTGGTAAAACCAAGTTGTTTGAGCGGGTATCCCCTAAAAAGTCTTGGGAGGGATTTTTAGGAGGAGCTTTTTCTGCAATTGGAGTGGCTTTTATCTTAGCGAAATATTTCCATGTGATAGAAGATTGGAAATGGTTGGTAATCGCAGGCATCATTATTATAGCAGGTACGTATGGAGACTTGATTGAATCCTTATTTAAGCGATCCATCGAAATCAAAGATTCAGGAAATGGACTACCTGGGCATGGTGGATTTATGGATCGATTTGACGGATTGTTATTATCAGCACCATTTATCACTGCTTTTTTGAAAATCTTCTAATTCTACCCCACTGAGATTAAAAATCTGATTAATATTGTACAGCATTTGAATAACTAAATCTAAACCCAATATGGCTTACATTGAACCGGCTCCGATCAAGGATAAAGAAAATCCTTTAGAGTCAATGATGGAAAGATTCAACATTGCAGCTGAAAAGCTTGGACTCTCTGATGAGATCTACAATGTGTTGAAAAATCCTGCCAAACAAGTTATCGTTTCTCTTCCAATCACGATGGATAATGGAAAAATCCAAGTTTTTGAGGGAATTCGAGTAATCCATTCCAATATTTTAGGCCCAGCGAAAGGAGGAATCCGATTTGCACCAGACGTGCACATCGATGAAGTCCGAGCTTTAGCAGCGTGGATGACGTGGAAGTGTGCTGTTGTAGATATCCCTTTTGGAGGTGGTAAAGGTGGCGTGAGATGTAATCCTCGCGAGATGTCAAAAGGAGAAATCGAGCGCTTGATGCGAGCATATACATTGGCATTGATCGATGTATTTGGTCCAGACAAAGATATCCCTGCACCGGATATGGGTACAGGTCCTCGAGAGATGGCTTGGCTGATGGATGAATACTCCAAGGCACATGGGATGACGGTCAATTCAGTTGTAACCGGAAAGCCAATTGTATTGGGAGGCTCTCTTGGACGAACAGAAGCAACTGGTCGTGGGGTAATGGTATCTGCACTTGCTGCGATGCAAAAATTAAAAATCAACCCTTTTCAAGCTACTTGTGCAGTTCAGGGATTTGGCAATGTTGGATCTTGGGCAGCGCTTCTTTTGGAGGAGCGTGGACTGAAGATTGTTGCGATTTCTGATCATACGGGTGCTTTTTACAATGAAAAGGGAATTAATATTCCAGAAGCTGTAGCCTACAGAGATTCTAATAATGGAAACTTGGAAGGATTCACGGGAGGCGAAAAGTTGGAAAATGCAATGGACTTATTAACCCTTGAAGTGGATGTCTTAGTACCGGCCGCTGTGGAGGATGTTATTACAGTCCACAATGCTAATGATATCAGAGCTAAGCTAATCGTAGAAGGAGCTAATGGCCCTACTTCAGCAAAGGCTGATGCCATTATCAATGAAAAGGGAATTATGGCAGTGCCAGATATCCTTGCCAATGCTGGTGGAGTAACAGTTTCCTATTTCGAATGGGTACAAAACAGATTGGGTTATAAGTGGACTGCCGATCGAGTAAACAGACGATCAGATCGAATCATGAAAGATGCTTTTGATAATGTCTATGAGGCTTCCAAAAAATATGATGTGCCTATGAGAATCGCTGCCTATATCGTGGCAATTGATAAAGTGGCGAAAACCTATACCTATCGAGGAGGCTTCTAAGTCGCTTCTCTCAAAAGTTTATTTTATCTTTGAGGCGTAGCTGATATTGCTGCACCTCTTTGTTTTAAGCCTATGACCATACACCGCGAAGGACGTACTTTACTATTTTGGTTGCTAATTGCATTAGCAGTAATCAATTATCTGATCTATTATTTTATGCCAGATGCAGAACTTTTGGCAAATACAGTGCTGCTTGGCAGCGTGATCTTCTATTTGATTATTCTTCAATTTTTTAGAAACCCTATAATTACACTTCCAAACGAGGAAGGGATTGTGTTTGCGCCAGCTGATGGCAAAGTGGTTGTAATCGAAGAAACCATGGAGGAGGAATACTTGAAAGAGAAGCGGATTCAAATTTCTATTTTCATGTCTCCTATCAATGTTCATGTAAATCGCTCGCCAATCAAAGGGGAAGTAGAATACTTCAAATATCACCCTGGAAAATACTTGGTGGCATGGCATCCAAAATCAAGCACGGAGAATGAACGGACCACGATGGTGATCAAAGATTCGAAAGGAACAAAAATTCTAGTAAGACAGATTGCCGGAGCTTTGGCAAGAAGGATCAAGTGGTATGTTTCGGCAGGCTCTGAACTAGCTCAAGGAGGTGAATTTGGCTTTATTAAATTTGGATCTAGAGTGGATATGTTTTTGCCTTTAGGGACTGAAATCTTGGTGAGTTTGGATCAAAAAACAAAAGGAGCAAGAACTCCAATCGCTCGGTTAAAGTGATTTTTTGGTGCGATAAATCCAAAATCCCAGTCCAAGACAAGTAAGGAAAAGGATGAAAGTGGTCCATTCGAAGGTTCGGCGCTCCGCTAGTTTTTCCTTGATTTGCTCATCTCGTTCTGTTAGAGCCCTTTTTAAGGCCTGAACTTGATTTTCTAGACGGAAGGAAATGGTTTTGTAGTCTTCCTTTTCCTGACCCAATACCGAAGACTCAATCGATCCGATCATTCGAAGTTCGTCCATGATCTGATTATCCTTCGAAAGGATTCGCTCCAACCATTCATTGGTCTCAATCATATCTTTCTTGGTCCGATTTCCGAAAATTCCAGATTTTTGAGACTCAGAATTTTTCCATTGTGCCTGAAGCTGATCTCGTTCTTGGATCATCAGTTGGAGCTTGGCCTCTCCAGCTTCAGGAATTTGAAAATTAAACAGCGTAACTAGAATTAGAACGAAAGTCAGCATAAGGCTAAGTAGATGGTGTTAAAAGTTCAGCTTGAAAGGTACAAGAATAGCAATAGGATTTTTGGCCTTTTGCTATCGAATTTTGTGCCACCTGGATTTTAGCGTTTCCAGGCTCTAGTCATTTCCTTTTTACCCGGAGGGCCAGGAAGGATCTCTACTTCTAGCCCCAATTCTTTCAAGTCTCTTCTCAGCTGACCCGTCGCACAGTAGGTAATGAATATTCCTTCGGAGTTCAATTCCGTACAAACCTTACTTAGGATTTCTTTAGACCACATTTCTGGCTGTTTGCTAGGTGCAAAAGCGTCATAAAAAACTACGTCGGCTGGATAAAGTAGAACATCCTGTAGGCTTGTTTTTTCCTTTTTCATATTGAAATATTCCGACATGATGATGCCTTTGTCCCACTCTGCTTTGTGCAATCGTTGCAAATAGGGCTTATAATGAAAGATGCCATCGTCCATATCGCCATAATTTAACTTGGAATAAATATCCTCAGTTAAGGGAAATGGTTCGACGGTGTGATAAAGCACAGGGATTTGATTTTGCTCCGCCCAAATTAAAGTAAGCCAAGCGTTTAGTCCAGTACCAAAACCAACTTCAAAAATACGAAGCGGCTTTTTGTTTGGATTGTTCATCATCCATGAGTCCAGCCCGTAGAGCATGCAGATGTGTATGGATTCTCTGAGAGCCCCGCCTGAATTGTGGTAGCTTTCTTTCAGCTCTTCATTATAGATCGAATGTGACCCATCCTCTGTCACAATGATTTTCAATTCTTCACTCATATTTCGTAGATCAATACATTACAATAGGCTGAGACCCCTTCTTTTCTTCCCACAAAACCAAGGTGCTCCGTAGTGGTGGCCTTGATAGAAATGTCATTTTCAGATACATTCATCACTTCGGCGAGACAGGCTTTCATCTCTGGAATATGAGGATTAATCTTTGGAAGTTGAAGACAAATTGTGCTATCGATATTACCTACCTCGTATCCATGCTTTCGGACCAGTTTCATGACTTCAGTCAATAAGATCTTACTATCAATTCCTTTGTATTGAGGGTCTTGATCCGAAAAGTGATGGCCTATATCCCTGAGGTTAGCGGCACCCAGTAGGGCATCGCAGATGACGTGGATTAAAACATCGGCATCCGAATGACCTACTGCTCCTTGGTCATGAGGTACTTTTATTCCTCCCAACCAAAAGTCAAAGCCTTCTTTGAGTTGATGGACATCGTATCCAAATCCTATTCTGAATTTATTCATGAGGGGAATGATTGATAGTGGAGAACAGAAGCGTTTTCTTCTTTTAGTATTTTATTAGCCCATTCCTTAACCGAACCCTGATCTAGGGTTGATTTTTTTTCATATTCTTGCCAATATAAATCTGGATTGCCTAAATGAGCATAGTAGGCAAGATTCATCGCACGATTTATTAATTTTATTGACTCATAGGTCTTCATTGCTTCCGATTGATTCTTTATTTTGGTCAGTGAATTTTCAGAGATTTCATCTAAAATGAATTGCTGCACGACTGCATCGAGTGCTTGCTCACCTTCTAGGGAAGTAACCCCTTTCTCCATTTTGCCAGAGAAAATAAGTAATCCCGGATCTACAGAACCTAGAATATAAGCGCCTATTGAAGCAAAGACTTTTCCGTTTTTTACGAGAGTTTGTTCCAAAATTGCAGACTTGCCCGAACCCAGCAAATCAGTTATTAAATCGGTCTGCTGGAATCCATCAGCTAATTTAGCGGGCATTTTATATGCTTTATAAAGTGCATCTGTTGGTACTTTGGCCTGAATAAACTTCTCTTTTTTACGTATTTGAATAGAATCTTGAATTCTGTCAGTTTTCTGTGGATTCTTGCTTGGAATAGGGCCAAACCATTTTTCTGATAGAATTCTAATCTCATCTGGGTCCACTGCTCCAGCGATCACTAGGATCGCGTTTGAAGGTTGATAGTGCTTTTGATAAAATTCTTCCACATCAGTTCGGGTGAAATTCTCGATGTCTTCAGTTCGCTGTCCAATTGTCGGCCATTTATACGGATGAGCATCAAAAGCCAAATCTCTGAGGTGGTGGAATGCATCGCCGTAAGGTTGATTGAGGTAGCGCTGCTTGTATTCTTCCAAAACCACTTTCCGCTGTGTTTCGATCGTTTTTTCGGAGAGATTTAACTGAAGCATTCGATCAGACTCCAGCCAAAATGCTGTTTCAATATTTGCAGCAGGCAGTGTGATGTAATAATTGGTTATGTCCGGGCTAGTAAAGGCATTGCAAGATCCTCCAACTCGCTCAAGTTCGCGGTCAAAAACAGGGATATTTGCAGATCCTCCAAACATCAAATGCTCAAAGAAGTGTGCAAGGCCAGTCTTACCTGGAATTTCATCCTTTGAGCCGACCTTATAAAGCAGATTAAATACGGCCATTTTACTGCCGAGATCTTGGTGGGTAATTACTTCTAATCCGTTTGGAAGGAAAAATCGCTGATAGTGTAGCATAATGAGTAGTGCAAAGCTAGGGTTTTTGTCAAAATCGACTCAATGGTTTTTTTCCAATGGATTTAAAGGAAGGATAATTTCCGCTGATATAAGGATTTCTGGTTTTTTGAAAAAAAGAGTAAACTTTGCCTAAATCCTTTATGTTTAATTCGACTATCCAATCCATTCTATCTTAATCATGAAAAAACATTGCATTGAACTCGATCAAACCCGACAATTTTCAAAGTTTTTTCTAGACTATATAAAAGGAGAGCCTGCTTTAGTTCCATTTTATAGTCATAGGCCAGAGTTGGGGAGTTTCAAAAATGTGATCGAAAAGAAGAAATTCCCAGCTCAAAATCGAGCGATCCTTGTCAACAGTTTACAGGAGCAATACCAAGGAGTGGAGATTTCCGAAGCAGTGTCTAAAAATATCAGCAGCTTAGCGGATCCACAGACCTTCACCGTCATCACGGGTCATCAATTAAACTTATTCACGGGACCACTTTATTTTATTTATAAGATTGTCTCCACGATTAATCTCGCGAAAAAATTAAATGAGACTCATCCGGATCAGCATATTGTGCCTGTGTATTGGATGGCGACCGAAGATCATGATTTTGATGAGATCAATTATTTTAAACTAGACGGTAAAAAGTATCAGTGGAATTCAGATCAAAAAGGAGCCGTAGGAGATTTTGAATTAGATAAAAGTTTCAAAGAGTTTCTTAAGACCGTTCCATTTACTTCCGAGGTATTCAAATCAGCCTATTCAAGTTCTAAAACCCTAGCTGAGGCCGTTCGAAAGTATGTTAATGCGCTTTTTGGAGAAGAAGGTCTAGTGATTGTGGATGGCGATTCCGCGGAACTCAAGCGGATTTTTGAACCTGTCATTCAATCTGACTTATTTAAACATGAGCCTTTCCAATTTGCTTCTTCTGCCACTTCCAAATTGGAGGAACTGGGCTACAAAAGCCAGATTTTTCCCAGAGAGATTAATTTTTTCTATTTAGAAAAGGGTATTCGAGAGCGAATAGAGCAGACAGCCACAGGATTCGCCGTACTCAATACCACTATTCACTTTTCTGAAAAAGAAATGGAGGAGTTGATTAAGACTCATCCCGAACGGTTCAGTCCAAATGTGGTTTTGCGCCCACTTTACCAGGAGATGATATTACCTAACCTCGCCTATTTAGGGGGGCCTGCCGAAGTGGTTTATTGGCTTCAATTGAAGGAAGTATTCAAACATTTTGAGATTCCCTTTCCGATGTTATTACCCAGGAATTTTGCTTTGCTATTGAATACTGCTGCAATCCGAAAAATGAAACAAATGAATTGGAGTTACCAAGATCTTTTTCAGGATTTCTCAGTTTGGAAAAAGGAATTTGTGCTGAGTGGGTCTGATTTTGATGTCCTTATGGAAAAAGAGCGTGAAGTGATTTCTGGACTTTTTGATGAAAAAGGGAATCAAGCTATTCAATTGGAGAAGAGTCTTGCAGATTCTTTTGCAGCTGGGAAGGTAAGAACCCTCAAGATTATTGATCAAATGAGTGCTAAGCTTCGAAAAGCAGAGGAGAGGAAGCATGAAATTCAGCTGGACCGAGCAAAGAGTCTCGAGGAATATATCAAACCAGGTGGAAGTCCACAAGAACGCGTGGTAAATATGATGCAGTTTTACCTTGGTGATCCAGATTTGATTCAAAAACTTTTGGAGTGCTTTGATCCTTTGGATTTCAGAATGATGGTATTCGAGCATGAATCCTAGTAAAGCTGATCTCCGAGTGCTGTTTAAAGAGAAGCGAAACCAATTGACTCAGGATGAGCTAGAGAAGGGATCCGAAAAAATTGCCTTAGCTGTTGAAAATTTTTGTGAGCAGCATCCTGAATTGGAGCACTTTCATCTTTTTTTCCCAATTCAAAAGCTCAAAGAAGTGAATACCTTCTTAATACGAGATGTACTAGAGCGAAGGAATAAAACTCTTTACACCTCAGTAATGAGTGATTCGAATGATGCGATGGGAACCATCTTGGTAGAAAAGCGGACTGAATTCGTAGAAGACCAATATGGGATCCCAGTTCCCAGAGATTTTGAGCTAATATCACCTGAGCAAATTCAAGTGGTTTTTGTACCGCTTTTGGCGGTAGATTACCAAGGGCAGCGGATTGGTTATGGAAAGGGGTATTATGATCGGTTTTTGGCTACCATAGATCCAAAGGTGATCAAAATTGGATTGAGTATTTTTGAGCCTATACCTCATATTCCAAGTGAATCGTTTGATATTCCATTAGATTATTGTTTTACCCCAAAAAATATGTTTATTTTTTCAAAATAAACTAAATCACTTGTATGAAAAGTAGTTGCTTAGGATTTCTGTTTTCACTCATTATATATACCAATTCATTTACTGATAGTTCTGCTCAAGTAGCGGATTATAATACTATGATAGGTGTGACAGGCGGAACAAATGTGGGTGGGACAGTCAAACAATTCTTCACAGCCCAGGGGGCGGCTGATTTAATCGTTTATAATCGTTGGAAAGGCTGGGTTGGTGCATTGCTTTATGAGCATCACATGGATATTCGGGAATTTGAAGGATTAGAGTGGTATGTTGGGGGGGGAGGGCACTATGGGGTATGGAAAGCAGGAAAAGGGGAGCCGCCTTGGGTATACAAGAGTACTCAGGATTATAAGGTCTATGGCGTTGATGCCATTGTTGGTTTAGAATACAATATTAACCGAAGCAATTTTTATTTCGGTTTTTACTGGAAACCCGCAATAAACTTTCAAGACTTTGCTGGCTTTTGGGAAGATGATGCAGCCTTCACCTTAAGATATTCTCTGTAAAAATTTCTTTTCTTTAAAATTTTGAACCTGTTTTTGGGGTTTTGGCAGAAAACTTAAATTTTCCTTGTAGAAAATGACCCTAACAGATTTTTCCTAATCTTTTTTATCACTACAACCGGTCTTGGTAAAATTCAAATAGAATAATATTCTAAATAAACCTACAAAAATGCCTTTTAGGTGGATATTTTACGATTCCATCAAATATTATTTTATTTTTTCTTATTTATCAAAATAAAACATTTTTTGAATTTAATCATTTTTCCAATTCTTCAGAATAATGTTTTGTTAATGTTAATAAATCAGTTGATTTCAGTTAATAAATGTTAACAAAGAGGGCAAAACCGAATTATCGATTTTTTACCCCACTTATATAAGAAATCTACCGTTAGTTTAACAAATAACCGAAAAATTTAATAAAAAGAATAAATCAAGTAAATATATCTTGATAAAATACTTATTAATTGTACTTAAAGGTGAAAAATATTAAATATAATGTGTTTTGTTTAAGTTTGAGCTCGATTTTGAATTTCGCTAGAAAGGAATTTTATTTACGTATCAACTAAACTAAATACCTTATGAGAAAAGCTTTACTCTTGGTTGTTGCGCTATTCACCATGACACTCAGTTATGAGGTGTCAGCGCAGCAACGAGTGGTTACCGGCAAGGTAATCTCAGATGAAGATGGACTGGGTTTGCCAGGTGCAACCGTCCTCGCGAAAGGTACGACAGTGGGTACTACCACCGATCTGGATGGTAATTACTCCATTAACGTACCTGCGGGATCCAATGTCCTGATTTTCTCTTTTGTTGGCCTTAAGGCTTCAGAAGAGTCAATCGGTAATCGGACCGTAATTAATGTAACTCTTACAGTCGATGCGTCGCAGCTATCCGAAGTGGTAGTAACGGCGATCGGTATCGAAAGAGAAAAGAAAGCGCTCGGTTAC